>ENA-OYAK01000010-OYAK01000010.1-human-gut-metagenome-genome-assembly--contig:-NODE-10-length-50679-cov-5.228093_pt1 | contig 50679 bp, 46 predicted proteins | sample MGYA00244518_ERZ652821 | MGnify/ENA primary metagenome ERZ652821 (study PRJEB26926, sample SAMN06164597) | human gut metagenome | biome: ENVO:00009003; feature: ENVO:2100002; material: ENVO:00002003...
TAGAGCAAAGGACTGAAAATCCTTGTGTCCCCGGTTCGATTCCTGGTGGCACCACTTTTAAAAGACTCCAAATTCGGTAAATCCCTGAAAATTAAACATTTCAGGGATTTTCTTTTTCTCCTAATCCGCATATTTTGAGCAGAATTACGCACTTTCGCTGTGCTAAATCGTGGACAATTTTAGTCTCGAAAAAAGTGTCCACGAATTGTATCGTAAGTCGTTGATTGTCTTATCGTTTAATTCCTGCTATTCTGCACGATTCAGTAACTTTAAACATTAATTTTTTGAAGTATGAAACATTGATTTCAAGATGACTAGATGGCTAATCAATTAGATAATTGGCTGGTTGATTGATTAGTTTCGCAGATAGTCACCAAGTGATGAAAGATTAAGCACATCTTTCACTGGATCATAATCTATATAAACCCGTTTAGGAGCAGGAGCTATAAAATACAGACTACCTTCTTTCTGTATTTCATAAGTGGCAGGTGAAGCCTGTTTGGTGGTTTCCGATACATAGATAATAGAGAGAAGATAATCGTTGTCGTTCCGGTAGATGATAACCGTAGGATTCAGATTAATGCTTTCCCATGTGCCAACAATGGAAAACAGGTTGAAAGACGGATAATTTTCTTTAGTTCTTTTCATAAGGCGTGGCTTGTTTGAGTGATTGATTTTGTGTTTCACTATCCGCAATAATTCTTTCCACATCAGAAGACTTATAATAAATCTTGCTTCCTATTTGAGAATAAGCCAGTCGCCCACTACTTCGATAATATTGCAGCGTTCGTTTACTAAAACCTAACAACAGGCACATTTCCTGACTATCCAGCCAGTTTTCGACTTCCTGAGTATGAGTATTGCACAAACTTTCTATTCGTTTAGCAAACTCCGTGAACCTCTCGCAGATATACAAGAATGTTCTTTTTTCAATGGTTACTACCTCCATACTTTTACTTTTAAATGGTTTATAAAACGTGTTGATTCTATTTCACCAGCAAATGAAAGAAGAATCAAGAGCCGTTTTCTAAACTGTCTAAGGATGGCATAGTAAGTTCAGCATTGGCTTGATAGCAAAAAACTTTCTACCACTGCAAATTTACCAAGCATATTATTTGCATGTTTCCGACAAGTAACATATATTTGTTCCCGAATAGTAACAACACGTAAAATGAAAGGAAAAAGCATAACAGGAGAAAGAGATCGGGAAGCTACCGAAAAGCGGTTGCTAGATACTATCGGTAAAATGATTGCCGAAGATGGCTTCGAGAAAATCGGCATTAACGCTATAGCTACCCAATCAGGTGTTTCAAAGATATTGATATACCGTTATTTTGGTTCGGTAGAGGGACTTATGGCTGCTTACATACGGCAACATGATTTTTGGATCAATTTCCCTCTTGAATATCCCAGCCGTGAAAAACTACCTGCATTTGTGAAAAGTATGTTTCAAGGACAGATTGAGCAATTAAGGAATAATCCTACTTTGAAAAGGCTTTATCGCTGGGAATTATCTTGTAATAATGATATGATTGTAAAGCTAAGAGAGCAACGGGAAAAAGTAGGAATAGACCTTGTAAAGAAAGTAAGCGAACTAACAGGACATCCCCAAAAGGAAATTGCAGCAATAGCCTCTATGCTGACAGCATCGATTACTTATCTGGTAATGCTGGAAGATTTTTGTCCGGTTTACAATGGCATTCCTCTGAATGAGAATTCAGGATGGGAACAGATAAACGAAGGAATTGAAGTATTAATAAATAAGGTATTTCAAGATGAAAACTGATTTCATACAAATAGCCAGTTATGCTTCCAAAGCTCCTTCGGGACATAACACACAGCCTTGGAAATTTCATATTACGGACAGTACTATTACGGTTCTCCCCAACTTAGATGCAGCGTTACCTGTCGTTGATAGAAACAATCGTGAGTTATTTATTAGCTTAGGCTGTGCTGTTGAAAACTTATGCATCGCTGCCAGCTATTTTGGTTACACTACCCATATAATAGAAAGCAGTATAGAAGCAATTATTCTTGAATTAACGAAAAATGATCTCACAATTGAAGATTCCCTATTCCATCAAATTGAGAAACGACAGACAAACCGCAATATCTATAATGGCAATAAAATATCAGATGGAATTCTGCAACAACTTCAATCCATTCCAAAAGAAAATGGTATTCAATTCTACTTTACTGAAATAAATACGCCATTTGCAAATACAATAACCCAATACATAATGAAAGGGAATGAAATTCAAATGGCTGATATTGCTTTCAAGAATGAATTACTTTCGTGGATGAGGTTTAATAAAAAACAAGTTGAGGCTACACATAACGGGCTAAGTTATTTGGTTTTCGGAAATCCACCACTTCCTAGAATATTAGCACGTCCCATAGTTAGCTTATTCTTAAAACCTAATGCACAAAACAAATCGGATAGAAAGAAAATAGATTCTTCCTCGCATTTTGTTGTATGCACCACACAACGAGATACAATCGAAGAGTGGATTAACTTGGGGCGAACACTCCAACGCTTTCTGTTAAAAGTAACTGAGATCGGGATTGCTTATGCTTTTTTGAATCAGCCGTGCGAAGTTGCGGCATTAGCTTTTGACTTACGAGAGAAATTACCTGTCAATAAGGAACACCCAACATTAATAATGAGAATTGGTTATGCAAAGCAAATCCCTTATTCTCCCCGTAAAAAGATTGAAACATTACTAGTCTAATATTTTTTTGCTTGCCATGTTCCCGGTTAGTAACAATAATAAAATAACAATTTAATAAAACTAATATGAATAAAATGGGATTGACATTGATTTATTTATGGCTTGTCAGCCTTTGTGCCTGCCAACAGGAATTGATTGAGTATGAGAAAGGAGATGTAAAAGTATGCATCGAGCAGGGTGAACAATGGCTGCATGACTTTCCTTTGTTCTTAGGTATCAACAAGAAGAACCCACCTCAAATTGCTATCTGGTTGGAAGATACGCAAGGGAATTATCTTTCAACGGTCTATGTAACTCATAAAATCGCTACTCAATCTTGGCAAGCATCGGGAGGAAACCGACGAAAAGAAGCTCTACCTCATTGGTGTTATTCACGTGGAATAAAATACGATGATGGACTTTATTTGCCCACAAAGAAAGAACCATTAACAGATGGCATATCAGGGGCAACCCCACATGGAAGTTTTGATATCAAATTAAGTCCGACAACAGCACTAAAGAAATTTGTGGTAAAAATAGAAATCAATCACTCTACCGATTTCAATGAAGCCTTTCCCAAATTAGCCAAAGAAGGAGAAACCAACTATTCTGGTGGTAAAGAAGGAAGTGGACAACCAGCGATTGTATATACTGCCAATGTCGATTTATTATCAGGAGAAAAATCATTTGAAGCAAATTTGATCGGGCATAGTAGTCCAGATGGAAGTTCGGGAGAGATTAATGAAGATACATCCGGGCTTACAACAGCTTTACACATTGTAAAACGCATAACTGTAACGATCCAATGAAAAAGATTATTCTACTAATTATAGCAAGCTGTACTGTTGCAATGGCGACAGCCCAAAAGAAAGAACACTTCACTTTTGCAACAAGTGTAGGAACAGGTATTGACATGAGCGAGCCAGCAGCTACTCCTTTTTCATTACAGGTTCTGGGTTATTATGCCATCAACAAACGGTTCTCTGTCGGTGTCGGGACAGGATTATCTATTTATGAGAAAGTTCTGATCCCGTTATTCGCCGATGCAAAATTTTTAATCATAAAACCTAGAAAGTTCACTCCTTATATAGAATGTGGCGTTGGATATAGTTTTGCACCGAATAAAAATGTTAATGGAGGTTTTTATCTGAATCCGTCTGCTGGGGTAGAATATTCTATTTGTAAAAGTAAGAAGTTATTCTTGGCTTTAGGATATGAATCCCAGAAACTTGAACGACTGAAAATGCAAAAGCAATCATTGTTTACAGCAGAGTTTGCAGAGAAGCTAAGCCATAATGCTATTTCAATAAAGATTGGATTCATGTTTTAAAGATATACAGAAATCATTCAGCAACATGTAACAGACTTTAGTCTGATTATTAATACTCATTAATTATTAAACACTTCATGCTTATGAATGATTTATCAAAAACGAGGATTATCATCTTATTGACTGATTCCTCACAAAAAGTAACTGACACAGAAATGCAAGACGCTTATGACGAATTTATCAGATGCATAGCAACAATTGGCAATTCAAAAGATAACTCCAACATCTTTCGGATGCTGAATCTCACTCGTATTGAGATAGCGCCCTTAAAAGAGCTATATCAGTGCGAGCAGGGGGAAAAATGCGCTTAAAAATTCTTATCTGCATAAAGTGCTAGCTATTATCAATGTAGAATTGGAACTATTAAGTCTAAAAATTAAGTATCCTGAATCATTTGTTTCACCTATCTCACCAACATTCGAATCAGATCTATACGTAATCCCTAAGTCAAAGGACTTGGGGATTATTGGTATTGCTGAAATAGTAATAGGGTTATCTTTTTTAGGCGAAGTAGTCGGAAAAGACGGAAAGCCCGTCCCATTAATTCGTTTAGCTCACGGTTTTGAAGTCCTTTTCAATTTAAAATTTGGAAGTATATACGATAAACTGGATGCTATTTTTATGCGTAAACCATTCAATCTGACCAAAACATTAGATGCTTTAAAGAATGCAATTAACAAAGAAGCCCGTAAACGAACTAATAAACATTAAGCAAAATGGTTTTATAATTTTCTCATTTACAACTATTTGAATTTTATTTTAAGGGGAGTAGGTAACTACTCCTCTTTTTCTGATTCTCCATTCTGCCGATTTTTGCATCATCAATCGATTGACATTCATAATGTATCACCAAAAAATGAAGCAAAATGTATATAGACAACGAAAACTTTGAGAAATGGATGGAGAAGCTATCCAAGAAACTCACTGAAATAGGGAAAGACTTAAAATCCCTAATCAATACCGATAAAGTATTAGATGATAATGAAAAGATACTCGATAATCAGGATTTAGCCTTTCTTCTGAAAGTATCTTTCCGAACTCTTCAACGTTATAGGGTAAGCGGGCTACTACCTTTCTTTACCATTGGAAAGAAAACTTATTATCGTGCTAGTGATATCCGGTCTTTCGTTCGTGAACGTGCCGATTCCCAAACCTACAAACAGTTTGAAAAAGCTAATCAATTAGAGAATCAGCCGTGAAAGCAAAAGATAGCAAATTTAGGAATGAAGCATTACTGCTCCTTCCTTGTACTATCACCTCAATTTAGCAGAAACAGCTACGCCTTTCGGCTTTGCTCGTTTCGCTAAATTGAGCAAGAGGGAACTGGACAAGTCCTGTTCTTCCCTCTTTCCCTGCGGGGCAAAGTCCTCAGCTTTAGCGTGTTACAAGAACACGCTGTAATGACACCTGTAATTAGCATTTTCTTTGCAACGCTTATTATCAGGTATTTATCTATTCATATTTCCATAAAAAAGTAATTACCATGCCAAGCAGCAGTCGAAAAACGATATTCACTACCATTTCCATAGACAAGGAAACGGCAACTTTGGTAGAGAAGATATGCAAACGCTATTCACTGAAAAAGAGCGAAGTTGTAAAGTTGGCGTTCGGGTATATAGATAAGGCACATATCAACCCATCCGAAGCCCCTGAATCCGTAAAATCGGAACTGGCGAAAATAAATAAGAGGCAGGATGATATTATTCGCTTTATCCGTCACTATGAGGAAGAACAACTGAATCCCATGATACGAACCGCCAATTCTATTGCCATTCGGTTTGATACTATCGGCAAGACGTTAGAAACGCTTATTCTTTCTCAATTAGAATCTAATCAGGGAAAACAAACAGCCGTACTACAAAAAGTAAGTGAGCAGTTCGGAAAACACGCCGATGTAATCAACCAGCAGGGAAAGCAACTTAACGCACTATATCAGATACACCAAAGGGATTATAAGAAGTTGTTTCAACTGATGCAACTCTATTCGGAGTTATCCGCTTGTGGCGTGATGGATGGCAAACGGAAAGAAAACCTAAAAGCGGAAATCATCAATTTGATAAATACATAAAGCCATGCACATAGATTTTGCCCCACCATCAAACGGAACATATAATAATGCTGGAAGTTGCAGACAGTTAGCCAATTACCTAGAACATGAAGATTTAGAACGGATGGGAAAGGGTATCTATACCGAAGGCTTTTTCAATCTGACAGAGAATGACATCTATAAATCAAAGGTTATAAAAGATATAGATAGTAATATCGGGCAACTCCTTAAAACAGATGCTAAGTTTTATGCTATCCATGTCAGCCCATCGGAAAAGGAACTTAGAGCGATGGGTAATACAGAACAGGAGCAAGCCAAAGCAATGAAACGCTACATCTGTGAGGTATTTATCCCTGAATATGCCAAGAACTTCAACAAAGACTTATCCGCTTTGGATATAAAGTTTTATGGGAAGATTCATTTTGACCGTAGCTGTTCAGATAATGAACTAAATATGCACTGCCATTTGATTGTAAGTCGGAAAGACCAATCCAATAAGAAAAAACTATCTCCGCTTACTAACCACAAAAATACCACGAACGGAGTAATCAAAGGTGGCTTTGAGCGAGTAAACCTATTCCAACAAATAGAACAAGGTTTTGATAAACTGTTCAATTACAATCGCCAACCAACAGAATTATTTAACTATCGTAACACTATGAAGAACGGTTCTATATCTAAACAGCTTAAGCAACAAGAGCTTCAATCCAATGAAAGACAGACAGAAAATAATCAAGCGAGTATTCTAGAAAAATCGTTTTCCTTCAATCTTGTAAATAAAGAGATAGACTTTCAGTCTTTCAGTACAAATAGTAATATCGACAAGGAGAATGATAATTCTGTCATTCAATCTGGCAATCAGGAAAATTATCTTTCCTCCAAACCATTAATTACCTTTATTTCATCAAGGATAGATTTTTCAACCAATCATAAAGAACAAAGCCAAAAGCCTAAAAAGAAAAGGAAGAGAAAAATATGATTTGATACTTTTTTTGTAACTTTGCAAAGTGATTAATTTTTAGTACTATGATGAACATATTCAAAAAGAAAAAAAAACTTCCAGAAAGAAATCTGGAAAATGTTATTTTGTTTGTATTTAGGTTATTGTATATCAATAAGATAATAATTACAACGCCTTGCAAAAGAAACAGAATAGAAACAAGATCGGTATTTTAGGAGATTCTTCGGTTTTTACTTTTCACTTGATTTCATCCCTTGCACTTGGTTGCACACAAAGTGTTTCTCAAAGCAACTTTCCCCACTACTGACCTCTCTCATCAAGAATATCGTTTGGTGATCTATAGAGAATTTTGCAGCCAAAAGAGAAAATAGGCAAATATACATCTTAAGATTATATGCTCATTGAAACTTTTTGCACTATGTAAAGGTAAGTACTTCTACCAAATCATAAACATATGGAAAGGCAAATATGCCTACCTAAATTTAGTTTACTTTGGTTTAGCATATATATAGGCTAATAGACTAAACTAAACTGAATTTTCAATGGATTTCCACATTCTGCCCTACACAAATGCACAGCCAAAAGAGAAGATAACTTTGCTGCGCATTTTCTCTTTTCGCTGTAATCCCATTTTACGAGATACCTCTTATGGAGAGTTATATCTCTTTATTGTGTGAGAACATTCTTTTGTGTCCAGATAAATGTAGAATTACTATCTTTTACGAACAACTGTGTTTGTCGGAAAATCAGCAATAATCATCAATCGAATCTTCACCAGTCCATTCTAACCCCTGTGCAAGAGTAAATTGCTTTTCTGCCCCTTCCTTTGTAAAGAACGTATGTCCTGTATGAATAAATAGGCCATCTTCATAAGTGATTCTTGCGAGTGCATAGCGTTTGATAGCGGCCTCACCTTCGGATGATTCGGTCATCACATATAGGGCTTGTCTGTCTTCGGAAAATCCGCTATTGATTATCAATGATGCACCATATTGATTTTGAGCAAAAACCTTCCTACCCTTTAGTTTCTCGGCATAGGTGGCAAGTGGAGTATCACCGACCTCTTGTGGAGTACACGGAAATTCAGAAGGTGTGCGCCAGTCGCGTTGTGCTGCTCCGGGCGTTAATGACATGATATAGTCCGGTTCTTCCGGTATTTCTTCGATAGGATTATACTTTGTAGATAATGGTTGATAAATCCACTCGCCCATTGAGCCACCTGATGACTGTTTATCGCTCGCGGCCCATTCCAGCAGATTTTTCAAACACTGGTTTCCTTCTTCTTTAGTAACAGTCCGCATCCATCCGAAACCGGTGTCGGACTGAATCATATCCCGATATTTTTCGGGATTGGCGAGAAATTCCTCGGCACTACAACCACAGATATATTCAATCTTTTTTCGCGAAATAGGATTTAACAATACGTTTTCAAGTCTTGTAAGCCAGCGTAAATTCTCTATCCGATTGTTCTGACGATTAGTGTCTATATGGTCAACAACGTAAATCTTTGTGTCCCGAACCCCATAAAACGCCATTGCCACAATAATATGAACACGCGCCGAACCAATCTCCATATACCCGGTTTTGCTATTGGTCTTACCGAAAGTCCATTGACAATCGGTTGGTCGTGGTTTCTTTCCTTCACGGGGATGCCGCCACACCGCTCCGTTATCACGAACCGAGTATCTCTCGTCTTTGTAAATGCATTCTTCTTCTCGGGTATAGTCGTTGACGCTTGGTTTCATATCACATATTCTTAAACGGTTTATTTACTCAATTACGATAGCCGGAACAGTTTTAACCATTTCGTTTTTAGCGGTGTATCGATACGTCCCTATCTGTCTTGCGCATTTTCCTGACGGGATTTTAATTTTTTGCTCGTCATAATAAGATTTGTCATCGTAATTGATAAGCAAAACTAATATCCTATCAGAATAGAAGAGCCCACCTGTCCATGCCAAAGCGACATTCGGTGCCAGAACTTGCATTACTTCTATTTCACCAGAAGTTGTTATGCATTCCCCTTTTTCAGAGAATAGTGTAAGCCCCGGGAAACCATCGTTGGATTGATTTGTGGTACTAATCAACATAGCTACCAAGATTGTTGCTACAATTCCTGTAACGAACCCACTAATAAACAATAGTGCCTTTTTCATGATTATATTTTTTAGAATTTTTCAATCCATCTGTAATCATCACCTTTTGTACTCCATTGAAATTTCCACATATCTCCAGTATGGTCATTGATAAGGTAATATTGGTACATACTCGTTAAAGGTTGAATGGAGAAAATACACTTTTCATTATCTGAAACTAATTCATTTTCATTAATGGGTATGCACATCAAATTATCCAAGTCTTGCGAACTATATTGCACCTGCCATAATTTGCCATTATATGAATCCAATAATATAAATGTCCACATATTCTGTGTCGCAAACATTTGAAACCTCTCAATCCATTTTGAATCTTCGGTAGGAAAAGCAAGGGAGTATCTGTTAATAGGAACGGCAAACATGTAATCTTCACCTTTCACGCTAAATTGAACTTGCCAATTTTTGCCTGTATATGTGTCAAGCATTATAAATGTCCACATATTTTGCGTTTCATAAAGACAAAATCGCCCTGCTGCACCTCCTAATATTTCTCGGGCACTACAAATCATCCAAGACTGACCGTCATCTTGAATTTGTTGTACTTCTCCTGTCATTGTGTTTAATCGGAGTTGATTGTGATAATTTTGCGTCCGATACATTTTATAAACTGAATTACTTTGAGCAAATGAAGTCAAAGTAATTATCATTAAAACAAATAGGAATATAAACTTCTTCATAAGTACGGTCTATTGATTATTTTTAGAGAATAAGCCATCTAAAGCTCGTCTAATAGCTTGGCGAATGTCATCCGCTTCAGTTTCACCTTGTCCTTCTGCAGTACAAAAGCATATCATTTGTTTTGTCTTGGCAGATATAAATTGAATTGTTACTTCAATAGTATACCCCAATCCTCTATTCCGCCTACCACTTTCACCGTAATTCACGATTAATGTTTCATTAGACAGCTCTGACTTAAGCTCAGGCAATATTATAAATCCCTCTTTAATCAACACTCCTGAAATAACGTCACTTGGATTAACACTTTTCGTTGTCGAAGACCCATATATTCCATATTGTCCGCCATATGTTCCACCACTACTTGAGGTCAGTTCTTTTGTGGGAGAAATATATGCGTACTTAAAAGTTTCAATAGGAGCGTTCTTGACAATTACAGGCAGTCGAAGTGGCGCACAGCTTCCTAATATTAAAATGCTACAGACTACAAAAAATACTTTCTTAATCGTATTCATACGCAATTAGTTTTATATTCTTCAGCTACCACAAGAACCTTTATAAATCACGGAAGCGTGGAACTGTATGCCACACTCTTACTTGAAGGTCGTAGGAAACCTTGGATACGGATGTAACAATAGCAGCCCACGCTATAGCGTGAGAACCACTATGCTATCCTTGTATCCAATTTGAAAATTTCCTACGTTTTCAAGTACAAGATAAGCATAACGCTTCTTTCTTATCTAATATGTCTTGGAAAGGAGTTACCTCCAATCCAACGCAAAAATAATCAAAAGTTTCGGCAATACCTTGCTACCGAGTGATTTTTTATGCGTGAGAGTGCCAACTGCGCAAGATTTATAATTTCTTGTCCTTATCTGTCGCTTTTTGTCGGCATAACCATAATTTTGAGCCCTAGAAAGGGTCGGTTTCTTCTAAATATTATTTCTTCTTGCTTGGGCATATTGGGGGCAACAGTTTTTCAACGAGAAAAAGAATCCCGTTCTATTTAACTGATACCTTCATAAAAATATTGAATAATAAATTTGTCAAAAGGCATTATATCTTTAAGATTTGAAATGAGGTTCTTTGGACTTATTGTTTTAAATTGTATGATAATTTCAGAAATTTCCTTAGCATCATCCTCCAAATTAATTAAACCAGAATCTTGAATCTTGCGACTGATCATTCTTGGCAACCCATACTCTTCTAGTTGATATACGAGTTTTGGAAGGAATGCGTTAGATGCCCGTCCTATAAAGAGAGATATGTCAGGTGCTGCCGGATCGAAAGATTTTTTCAAGATATTAATGACAGATAAAGTTGAGCATAAGTTGTATGAAAGGTAACGTTCTGCTGCGAATAAGTCTTCGTAACTAATTTTGTATCCGTCTTTTTCTAATTCATCATAGATGGATGCTACAGAATGAGACCAATTCTTTGGCATTTTCCATATGGCAAGTTTTATCAATCCTCCCATTTTATCACCAAGGAGATTAATGACATCTTTAATCGGTTCACGCCAATTATATGTATTAGTTGCTGCAAGGGCAGCATAATTTTGGGGCCAGGCAGGGTCTGCCTTTAACTTTCTTACCAAAGTTTTTATGAGTTTGGAATCACAGGATTTGAAAGCAGGGAGCCTACGGATGTTGTTGAAGTTTTCTCGTCCTAAAGCTTTTATCATAAAAGACTCATACTCTTTAATACGGTCATTCTGCTCTTCGTTGATTTCTACGCCAGGATTTGCTGAATCCAGAGATTCAACAACCTCTTCCGGGAAATCGATCTCGAGGGTTGTATTTTCTTGTACAGGAGGTTCTTCCAACAAATACACCTTTCCCACAAAATACTTGAACATACGACCTGCACGGCCAATGATGTTCCTATAAGTAAAATAGTCAAACTTGCACGAGCCATTCTTGTTGGACCAAACAACCACTTGTTCGGCTTGAGTATTTACACCTTCAATAATCGAAGATGTGGAAACCATTGTGTCAATACCTTCTTCTTGCTCAAAAAGTTTAACTTGTATTTGACTCAATGATCTGTGCATCTTACCATTATGTACCCCAATTCCCCTTTCACTTAACTTGCATAGCGAAAATTTACGTCCATAATTAACTCTAAGCCAATCGTTGAAATCCTGAAGAAGTGAGGTCTTTTTTACCGCTAAATCATTGGCAAGGATATTCGAGATTGTATCGATATTCTTATAACTGCCGGCATAAATCAGCGTTTTTGCTCTCTTTTTTTGTAAAATCCTCAGAAGATGTCCTTTTTTAAATTGCTCCTTGTCTGCGCTTTTGGGTAAATTCTTATAAAGATGGGCCGCCTTTGTAATGACTGTTTTAAAGTCCGTTAAACGCATAAACTGCATCCCTTCGGTAAAGACGTTGTCAGAAATTTTATGAATGTTGGGAGCAAGGTAATACCGTTGTCGAGAAATTTTTCCCAATTCTATCATCGCACTTAGCAGAGAGGAACTTCTGGAGTCATCGAACATGGAACTTGCCTTGTAGAACTCATCCACGATGAGCATGTCGATCTTTTCAAGCTTATCGAAATAAGCAAAGCTGCGTTCTTGCGGAAAGATAAAAATGTTTCTTTCTATAATGGTGGCATCCGTGGTAGTAATTATCTTGTAGAAACGAGAAAACTTATGTTCAATCCTGCGACGTGTTTCATCAGCTAAGGCTATCGTTGGAACGATTATAACCACATTGTCCGGTTTTCTAATTGAAATGAAAGCGTCGATGATAAAACTTTTGCCAAAACTCGTAGGAGCACTCACAGCGATATTCTCACCAAGCAACAGACGCTTCAAAACACGAGACTGGGCACTATGCAGCGTTACGGGTGTTTTATCGCCTACATCTGCTTTGAACGCCTCGACCACGACTTGATCATCCCATGATGCTGTCTTTTTATCGATATATGGGAATAGACCGACAACCCTGATGAAATGATTAACCATAGGATTATACTGGTTCCCGTCTTGTTGCATTCTATCCAACAAATTGATCACCTTACAGCGAGCCGTCGCCAAGTCTCGCTTCTCAATCAAATCATTAATCTGATCGCACTCGGAGTATATCTCGTGATCAAGCATCTTCCTTAATTTGTTTAGCTCGTTCTACAAACCAATTGACAATCTCATTTTTATTAGGGACAGGGAAAAGAATCAAATGGAATTGAATATTATCGTAGCCATGGACATTCTGTTTCTTTTGCTTACCGTTCTGAATATTGAAGTAGTTGACAGCTCGGTCCAAATGGTATCGCTTAATCTCTTCCAAATAAGTCTCTGACAACTCAGTTGCTTTCTGTGTCTTATCACATTCATGAAGTAACAGTATGGGAACATGTAGTCTTTTCCTTATTTCATCAACAGAAGTTTCACGTCTGAGAATAGTTTGAACGAACTTTCTCGTATCAGGATTGGGAATGACATATTGTAAATCCGAAATGCTTGTAATAATGGAATTTTCTTTCTTTATCTTATCAGTACTAATAGTATCGAATACGGACTTAACAGGTTCGTACATTCGCTCATTGGCGATGTTACTATAAAACTTTGCTTCACCCAGCCATAAGGTGAAATCACCCTTGTCGTCTAAAACGATATGAACGCTGTCTGCCCCTTTGGCATTGTCATTGGTGTTTTGTTTGTAAAATATTTTGGGCACAACAGGCAATGCACCATAATAATAGCGCATAATTCCATACAGGACGATTTCAGCAATCTCACTGCCTTGACCGTTATCTGTATCAACAAGCCTCAGATTCTTGACAGATTCGGTCAGCGTCGTATATGGAGATTCGCAATAAAGATTATCCCTATCTTCGGCCGACAGACCCGTTTGTGCAATATTGTCCATCACAAACTGACGGAATACTTTTTTCCGCCATGCTCCGTCTTCAAATCCGTTGATGACCGATAACAAAAAACCGTTCTTATCGAAATCCGGCATTACCGAGGTCGGATTGATCTCAGCAAGACATGTATTGATTACAATATCGAAGTTACAGATTTTATCCATGCATCATTGCTTACATTAACTATTAATATTCTGAATGTCAAAACTTATGATCTCAAACATCCAATCGGCACAACATACACTCCATCTGTTCGTTTATAGGCAAAGTCACCAACACCTGTCAGCACCATACAAAAAGCAGGGGCTTTCATTCGGGAAGTGTCTATGATATTTGAAAGTGCCATTAAGGTTTTTGCACCGTCCTCAATCAACTTTTCTCCACCTAACTTTATTTCAATAAGCCCATATGAGCCATTACGCAAATGTACCACAGCATCACATTCCAAACCATTCTTGTCTCTATAATGATATACAGAGCCATCCAAGGCATCGGCATAAACCCTAAGATCTCGAATGCACATTGCCTCAAAAAACAACCCAAATGTATTCAGGTCATTAATTAAATCATTAGGACCTAGTCCAAGAGCTGCCACGCCAACTGACGGGTCGACATAGTACCTTGTGTCTGATGTGCGAACAGCAGTTTTACTTCTTAAGTTGGGATTCCACGCCGGCATATCCTCTATTACGAATATTTTCCGCAAGGCAGTAAGGTATGAATCTATTGTTTCATCACTTACATCCTCCGGTTCATTTGTTGATATATCGGCAAGGATTGTCGCGATACTTGCTTGAGAGCCTTGATGTCTGGCATAAGAACGCATAATTCTCTTTGCCCGTTCGGCATCTCGTTTTACGTTGTCAACTCGTGATATATCGCTATTTGTTATCGCTTTATAATATTCTGTCGCCTGCAATAGTGCTGCCTTTTCTGTTTTCTTTTGCAAAGCCTTAGGCCACCCTCCACGGCAAACAACAAAAGCAAGCATCGGCAATGTAAGTTTATTCAAAGCTCCTATTTTATCAGGTGTAAGGAACAAATCCGATAGGCTTATCTCACCAGTAGAGTCGCCGGATTCCCACAAACTCATAGGGCGCATGGTAAGCCATCCGTATCTTCCAGTACCTGTATGATGAATATCTTTAGCTTCAGCAGGCACCGCAGAACCTGTAAGCATAAATTGTCCATCTTCGCCTCTATGGTCTACCTCAAATCGGATGGCATCCCAAAATTGGGGAACTTCCTGCCATTCATCAATCAAACGAGGAGTTTCCCCCTCAAGCAAAAAGCTAATATTTGTTTGCGCCATCTGTTTGTATTGCTGCTGTTTGGTAGGGTCATCCATATAAATAATGCTTTTAGCCTGTTGCTCTGCTGTAGTTGTTTTGCCACAAGCCTTGGGACCTTCTATCAAGACAGCACCCATTGCCTCTAATTTATCACGTAGCAGTTGATCTGCTATTCGATTTTTATATTCCATAGAATTTTATTTTGGTGCAAAGATAGTACATTTCTTTGTAATTCAATTCATTTTGAATATTATTTGGAAAAATGGCGAATTTATATTTGGAAATTTGGCTTTGTTTTGATTGGAAATTTGGCGTGTAATTATTTTAAACTTTGTAATGATACTCTTTTATGGCATTTTCATTGGGAAATTCCCAACCTCCGACTTCATAGTAGCTATTAGATGTTTGCCAAAACCATTTTAGTCCGGGCTTGTCCTTGTGCCACGAAATATCTTTCGGGGGAGCCTAATACCCCGACAGACATTCGTCGCCGGGAGGGTTGCCGCACGATCTGCAAGCAGAGGCAGTAAGATTGTCCGATGCACAGTCGATTATGTAGTGGCAAATGGATAGGCAGGGCGTGTGTTGCCAATCCAAAAATTCTGCTGGTACCTACCGATGCAAATCAATAGCAAACAAGAGGGAAAAAGAAAGATTGTGCCCCTTATAATATCGTTACGTTGGGAAAGAGTAAAACCGTTTAGTCGGCCATATTCAGTTTTTCTTTCATGGGGTTAAATGGCTTTTCTCCGTAGCCTCCTATACGTTTTTGGGGACACAGTTTTGCCCACCTAACCGCACCCAAATTTCTTTTCAGTTGTTTTCACGAAAACAGTTTAGTTTAGTTTTTCTCTCTTATATATAAATACTAAAGTAAACTGAATTATATATGCCCACGCGATCGATAAACCTTGCTGTCCAAAATACTTTTGAAAATATGACAATTCGGAGGCTACCTTAATCAAACAGCCCGTTTACCAAATTGACCGCATCGTCTTTCTTTTGGTTGATGATTTTGGCATACACCTGCGTCATCTTTACATCGGCATGGCCGAGCAACTTCGAGGTGGTATAGAGATCTGCTCCAAGGGTAAGCATCATTGTTGCAAAAGTGTGCCTTGCTGTGTGAAATGTAAATCGCTTGTCTATACCTGCGGCTTTCGCCCAAGGTTTGATAAGTAGGTTCATCATCGACGGACTGGGTAAATCGAACACATGGTCTTCTGCCGTCTTGTCTCCTCGTTCCGGCATCCACTTCAACGCTTCGGGGGAAAGCGGCAGATAAATCGGTTCCTTAGTCTTTTGCATGGACACTGCCAAACGATATTGTCCTCTATCGACGAAGACGTCTTTCCACTTCAATCCGACAATATCGCTCACGCGCAATCCGCAGAAGCAGGAAAATAAATAAGCGAACTTCACAGCCTCATTATTCATCGGAGTGGCAATCAATGCCCGAACTTCTTCAATGGTCATATACGACCGCTTGCTCTCCGGTAGGCGAATCTTATCCGAATTGTTGATTTTGGTAAACGGATTGACCTTTATAATCTCCGCACGAACAGCTGCATTCAAAGCTCCGTTCAGGATACGGTAGTAGGTGTGGAGTGTAAAGTTCGACACACGCTTTCCTTTGGGTCGGTATTCCGTCATCAGATAGTCGAGGTAGTCCTGACAGAATGCCTTATCTATCCGATCCATTGTCATCCGCTCTCCTGCATAATCTTTCAAGATGCGAATGGTAACTGAGATTTGGTTTCCGTCTTTCTTTCCCCGTTTTGCCTGATTCTCTTTATATGTATTCATCCAATCAAGCAAGAATACCTTTTCCCTATTTTCGATACCCGCTTCCCCATTAGTCAATTCAATGATGCGCTTCGACTTGATGGCATTGGCTGCGTCCATCGTAACCTGATTCCGTTTCCGGGCATTATTGTCCGTTTCCGGGATGATATACATTTTGAGGTACTCGTATGTTCGCTTTCCGTCACGGTATATATCCAGATACAAACTCTTACTTCCGTCACTCAGGGGTTTCATCCGAAGACGGATCGGTTCTTTGACTTTCGTCGGCTTCTTTACTCGAGGCATAAGCAATTCCTTTTTTCGTTATTTCTGTTGCAAAGGTAGAAATAATAATCCGAAACGAGGAACAAATAAGAAACAAAAATGCACCGAATAAGAACCAATCAACAGAAAACAATGAAAGCAACTGAAAAGAAATATATTCTTATAAATAACTATAAAACAACACATTTGCTTTCATTTGTTTGGCTGTTATTTTCTTCTCAGGTGTTTATTATATAAATCTGGATAATATGAAACAAATCAGTCGACTCTTATTTATTGACGACAAAAAGTTTGCTGTGGTTGATATTTTGATTAGGGCAGGATGGCTTAATACTCAAAGTATTAAAGATGTTGAATCATTAGATCAAACGGAAATAAAAGATGCACATATTATTTTCGTGGATATTCAGGGAGTTGGTAAAAAACTACACTTTCAAGATGAAGGGTTAGGTCTTACAATAGCATTGAAAGAGAAATATCCGAACAAGAAAATTATAGTTTATAGTTCTGAAGATCAGGGTCGAGTACAAGCTTTTCATAAAGGAATCGATATTGCAGATGCGCGATTAAGTAAATCTGCAGATCCTTATCAGTTTCAATCTATAGTTGAGCGCTTTTCTAAAGACATTCTTTCACTAGATTCCTGCGTTGAAAGAATCCAAAAAACTATATACAATGAGTTTGGGCAAACTATGCAAACAGAAGAAATAATTGAAAAAATAACCAAAATCTACAATCAAGATGATTTTTCAATTAAAAATGTATCAAAAATATTTAATTTGAGTAATGCAGGCTCTGTTGCTTCTATTGTTCAATTTTTTATAGCTCCATAAGTTATGATGTATTATTATATATGCATAGGGGAAGACTATGTTCTAAGTAATTTACCCGATGAGTTACAAATCCTAAGAGCAAAATGTGATGTATCTACAGAGAGAATACATTCAGATTTCTTAAATCAGATAATAAGGCATGGTAAAATAGAAAAAAATAGTATTTTTATATATTTAGTCAGTTGTGATATCAATATGACTGCAAAGATATTCAAACGTTACCAAGAAGCTTTTTTATTCTGTGTTTGTGCTTGTATTGATCTTCTTGAGAAAATAAGAGAGAAAGAGTATCAGAAGACAAGAAGATTTAAACATAATATAACTACACTTGCTGCTAACATTTTACAAGAGATATACAAACTAGTTTCTCAAGACGAATTATTAAAAGGTCCAAAGCAATTAGAAAGAATCAAAGAAATAATACACTCTAACTCAGACGAAGCAGGGCTAACATTTTTGAAAATTCTTAAGAATGCTAATTTAATGAAAGCAGAGTTTGATGTATACGAAATATTTAATCTTGATTCTCCATATTTAGATTTCGCCAACCATCCTGCACACAAAATTATTTTACTAACAATTAATCCTTTCTGGTTGGAGTTCATTGAAAAGAAAATATACATCAATATTGATTCTTTTTCTGATACGATTTATGCTGACTATAAAACAATATCGGTTACTTTATGCCATATCTTTGAAAATGCAACAAAATATATTGCTAAAAACACGGAACTGCACATTTATTTTACTTCCGATGATAATTATATAAATATCATATTTGAGATGGTGAGCCTTAAAGTATATGAAGATGAGATACAGAAAATATTCCTTGAAAATTATTCTGGCATTTTGGCTAAAGAATATGATCTTGCAGGCAATGGATTAGGAATGTACATCGTTAAAAAGTTGGTAGAATTTAACAATGGCAAAATAACATTTTTAAATAATTGTAATGGAACAGCATTTAAATACGATGGTATAGAATATGAAAAAAATAAAATAATACTCAGTTTGCCCAAAGAGGAGAAAAAATAGCTATCTTTGTCTAAGTATTCTCCATGAGGAAAACTACCGCAAAAGCACGTAGCAAATTAGTGGGATAATTCATGGGATATGCTTGAAACTAAAAATATAAAGTTTTAAATATCAGCGTGGTAACTCTCTTAGGAGAATCCCAAGCGAAATTGAAACAATGAGATATTTGAAAATAGAATCGTTCTTATAGCAAGCAAAACGATAAAACATAATCGTGTGCTAAATCATGTGGATTTCCAAATGGAAGAAACTATAAAACGGTGATAATCAACAGAGAGAAGATAAAAGTTCTCTTGCTGGTGGCACCACTTCAAAATAAAAAACGTTGTGAATCATCTTTCGCAACGTTTTTTATTTATCTCCACAAACTATATTAGTAACCTTTTTATGGTTCAAACTAGTACTTCAACAAAGTAGAAAATCCCGTAATAACCGAACTGAACTAAAGACATAACCGGAATTATATTTTTCTAACTGCTCACAGTCTGTCGATGCAGCCCATGCCGCTGACAAACACTGTATCTTTACGGAATTGCATGCCTCGATATCAGAAACCGCATCTCCTACATATATCATTTCATTCGACTTAAAGCCATAATATAATGATATGGCCTTCATTGCTTCTGATTTTCTGTTCTTTTCAGAAGAGCCGGTTTCTATTCGGTCAAAACACCCATCCATACCAAATTGTTTCAATGTAATATCACAACTTCTTATACCTTTTCCCGTAATAAGAACTACTATTACATTTCTTTCATGTAATTGCCCGATCAATGTTTTCATCCCTTCAAATGGCTTGGGACATAAAATGGCATGCATTTCTTCATAAATTACATAGAAATCATTTAATGCCTTCTCCCGACTATCACCGGAAACCACTTGATTGATCATACCTTCTTCATTTAATCCGAAGGTCCGCGCTATCTCGTCATCTGATAATTCATGATCTACATAAGGAGTAGTCGCCTCTCTGAATGCTGCTAAACATAGCGGAATAGTATCTCCTATCGTACCATCCAGATCAAAAGCTACCAGCCGGATCATAATTTTCAGATTTATTGATTTGACGAATCACCCTACATGGGTTTCCAACAGCCAGACTGTTTGCAGGAACATTTTTGGTAACAACACTTCCGGCACCAATAACACTTCCCTTACCAATAGTAACCCCGGGCAATATAATAACTCCACCACCGATCCAGCAACCATCTTCAACAGTGACCGGAAGTGCAAATGTATGACGGACATATCGAACTCCCTCCGGTGCCTCAACAGGTGTTAACCGTTCATTCAAATCAATGGGATGCGTTGCCGTATAAATCTGGACATTAGGAGCAATCAGTACATTATTACCAACTGTAATCTTATTGCAATCGACAAACACACAGCCTATATTTACCGTAACATTATCACCAATATGAATATTACATCCATAATCGCAGAGAAAAGAATGTCCTACGGAAACCTCTGTTCCGATACTACCGAACATTTCTTTCAGAATCGCATATTTTTCTTCTTTTTGTTCATAAGACAGTGAATTGTATCTCATCAACAAACGGTGAGTTTTTCCTTTTAGTTCTAGAAAAACCGGAGCATGGCAATCATACCATTCACCAGCCAAGCATTTCTCCATCTCTGTTTTCATTCGTTCCCTCCCATGCGGATTTATAAGAAAGTAACAATTTCATCCTTGTCCTTTCGGGTAGTAAAGTGATCAGGTTGCTCTTGGATATATCCCAATGATACAATAGCTACCGGATATCTTTCGGACGACAGCCTGAAATTAGCTTTAAACAATTCCGGATCAAAGTTGCACACCCAACAACTTCCCAGCCCTATTTCGGCTGCGGCTAAACAGATATGCTCTGTAGCAATAGCAGCATCGATATCCGCATGATTTTTGTTATCGGATTTACGTACCCATGCTATCGATCTATCGGCACAAACAACAATGTATACCGGTGCCCGTGCGAACCATTCTCTATTATAACATTGCCGTAAATTCTGTTTTTGTTCTTCACTGACCACCACCATGAAATGCCAAGGCTGATAATTAACTGCAGAAGGAGCTAAACGGGCACATTCAATGATATAGTCGATTTTATCCTGTTCGACCCTGTCTGACTTATAATTTCTCACCGAGAAACGTTTTTTTGTAAGTTCTAAAAAGTTCATATCTTATCAATTTTTAATATTTAAAGCAAAGTTATACCATTTTTAGGTCTATTATTATGTATTACTTTTCGTTATATCGGTAAAATTACGTTTTTTAGACTATATTTGTCTTATGAAAAGAGAAAACTTACATCAACCGTTTGAGATTAGTTTCAGTGAGTTTGACGAGTCAATGCTAAAAGAACACGACCATACTTTTTTTGAGTTGGTCTACATCTTATCGGGTACAGGTATCCAATGGATTAACAATAATAAATTTTCTTATCACGACGGACACCTATTTATGATAACTCCCGGAGACTCACATTCATTTGAAATACATTCCACTACTAAGTTTATCAATATTAAGTTCAATGATATCTACATTCATTCCGCTGTTTTCGGTACAGAAAACATAAAACGATTAGAATTTATCTTACAGCATGCTAACCACCAACCTAGCTGTATTTTACGAAATCGAACAGACAAACTACTCGTAAAACCTATGATTGAAGCCATCATCAGGGAATACGTCAATAGAAACTTATATAGCAAAGAAATCATAACGCAACTGATAAACACCATAATAATAGTCGTTGCACGCAATATCGCCATGTTTCTGCCTGAGCAAGTCAATGAATGCTCCGAAGAGAAATCACTCGGTATACTGCAATATATCCAGACCTACATTTATCAATCCGAGAAAATCAAAACGAAAACTATCAGTCAACATTTCGGCATTTCAGAGAATTATTTGGGACGTTACTTTAAAAAACACACAAACGAAACAATGCAACAGTACATACTGAATTATAAACTGAAACTGGTAGAAAACAGATTATTGCATAGTGAAATGAGAATCAGTGAGATTGTAGCAGAATTAGGTTTCACCGATGAAAGCCATTTAAATAAACTATTTAAAAAATACAGAGGTTGCAGCCCCACAAATTTCAGAAAGAATAATGCAGTATAGCCCCAATAATAAGTTATACAAGTTTCAGACGCCCTATTCGTCTGATATGCCCGATATCTTCTCCTTCTTTACATTTTCCTTTTGTTGCTCTCTATACTGTCGCGGAGGCATGCCATACCTTTTTGAGAACAGTTTATAGAATGTTCCGCGGTTGTTGAATCCGGTCTGGTCCATAATCTCTTCAATAGTAAGATTCTTGGCTATTAACAGCCGTTCTGCCATTGTTAGACGGTATTCCTTAATGATATCAGCAGGAGACTGTTCGGTTATCGGTTTTAGTTTCCGGTAGAACTGGCGGGTACTATACCCCATCTCACTACTTAGCAATTCCACTTGTAAATCGGGATTTGCAATATTCTTCTCTATAATCTCGAGCATTTTATCCAGGAACTCCTGATCTTCTTTATGTATACAATTGCCATGTTCCATAGTGAAGGAACTGAAAATAGAGCTATAATATTCTTTCAAGTCTGCCTCCCGTTTGATGAGACGATAAACGATTTTCTCCAGATACTTCACGTTAAAAGGTTTGGTAACATAGGCTTCTGCTCCTGACTCGATGCCCTTTACCTGATCGTCTTCGTGATGTAGGGCGGAAAGGAGGATCAGTGGAATGTGACTCCATAATTTGTGTTGCTTTATCTTCTGAGCAAACGACAGTCCATCGATACCGGGCATCATGACGTCTGAAATAATTAAGTCGGGTTGCTTATGCTCCAGACTGCTCAATGCACCTTTTGCATTATCAAAAGAGCACACATTGTATTTGTCTGCAAAAAGTTCTGAAACGAACCATAACATGGAATTATCATCATCAATAACCATGATGGTCCGTTTACCTGTATCAAACTCTATGGCAGTCTTTTCTAAAACAATAGGTTCCTCCGTAGCCGTATGTAATAGTCCGGTTTCATAAGTAGTTTGTGTAGTGTCCCGTTCAGTTATGGGAAGATTGGGCAAGGTAACGGTGAATGTTGTCATTTCATAGAGAACACTATTTACGCTGATTTCCCCATTCAACTGCGTAATCATGCTCTTACAAATAGCTAATCCAAGTCCTGTCCGAGAATTCTTACCGTTCATCTCAACAGAATCCAATATTTTATAACGATCGAATATTTTGGATAAATTTTCTTTGGCTATCCCTTTTCCAGAATTGGATATACAAAAAATTAACGACTGGTTTTCCACTTTCAACTCTATTGTGATAATTCCTTTGTCGGGCGTGTACTTAAAAGCGTTGGATATTAAATTGCTGACAATCTTATTGAAGCAACTGATATCCGTATTCCATTCAATGTCCGGAGAAATATGCAACTGATAATTCATTTCTTTATTTTCAGCCAGTTCTTCGAAAGATTCCGCTATGCTTCTAACCTTTTCCGACACGGATAACTGTTGAATAGAAAGTACTTTATTGCCAGTTTCCAATCTGCGAAATTCAAGTAACTCTAAAATCAGATTATTCAGTTTTTCAGTATTTTGTTGTATCATCTTTGCATACTTCTGAGTGTATGCGTCAATCTCCGGATTGGCAAGTATCTTCTCACAAGGACCATAAATCAAGGTCAGTGGCGTACAGAATTCATGAGTGATATTAGTGAAAAAACGCAATTTTGATTCGTAGATTTCTTCTTTCTTCTCCCGGTTCATCTTGTCCAACATACGGTGTTGTTTGCGACGGTATATATAAATGAGCCTATATATCCCTGCAGTGCACAACAGTGCAAATAGAATGAAATATACCATATAGGCCAGCGGACTGAGATACCACGGCGGAGTGATACGGATAATGACGGATTGTGTTTGGCTTTCTTGCCCGTTTATATTGTTTTTGTATTTTACTAATAAAGAATATTCACCCGGAGCAAGATTAGAGAAAATAGCGCTGGTGGATGTTCCGTTTTCTATCCATTGGTTGCTCATTTCTTCAAGCTTATAATAAAAAGAATAGTTGTTGCCATTGATGTAATCAATAGCCATAAAATTTAGCTGAAAAAAGTTTTGACTGTAATCCAGTTGAAGGATTGTTTTACCCTCCTTTTCATAAAGAAACTTATGAATATTGTGTTCTTTGCCAAAGATAGACAGTCCTTTCAGGGTGATTTGCGGCATATACTCTTCGGTGATACAGTCATTTGTCTGAATGGAAATAAAACCATTTGTACCTCCAAAAAACAGTGTTTCCGAAACGACATCTTTATAGAAAGCACCATCACTGAACTCGGTGATTTCCAATCCATTTCCACTGTTATAGGTTTGCCCTGTACGAGTCTCGGGGTTGAAGCGTATCAATCCCTGGTTGGTACTCAACCAAAGATCGCCTTGGTGGTCCTCTAAAACTCCGTGTACAGTGTTATTTAAAAATAAGTCCGCTTTCGTATATAAGGAATCATCTTGTTCAAGATGCAACAACCCCGAGCTAGTTCCTAACCAATAACCTTTTGCGTTTTTGTAAATAGCAAAAATGTCGTTAGCTGTCTGACTGCTTACAATACTGTCAAAACGATGCGGAATCATTTCCCCTGTCTCTACATTCATGCGGTATGCACCGCAACCACGATTGCCAAACCAAAGTATGGAGTCGTTTTCCTGGTAAGAAGTAAAGAAATAGTTCGAAGCCATACGCCCGTTATCAATAACAGTACGGGAAGCAGATTTTACAGTAGGAGTAGCAGTAGAAGCATCAAAGATAACTTTTACAATGCCTTCACCTACCGTAGATACCCATAAGGTCGTATCATTCGGTTGTTTTATAGAATGCACATACTTCACTTTTTCTCCATTGGCAATGATAGGCAGTTCTTTTAATTGCCTGCTTAAGTACGAATAATAATTAATTCCATTTTCGGTTCCGATCCACAATTTATCTTTGCATCCGGGAGCAAAACAATAGACGGAATTATCTGCCAGCGCACTATTATATGGTGTAATCCGATCAGACGACATAGGCATACTGTTATCCGGAGTATACTTTTTAATGCGGAGTATCCCACTTCCTTTGGTTCCTATCCAAAGCGTTTGCTCCTGATCGTAGTAAAGAGCCCTAACCGGATTACTTATTTGATATACAGGAGTGTCTAAAAGAGTATTGGTAATAGAAAAGGTGTCATTATAATACATGTATACACCTTGTCCGTCTGTTCCTATCCATACAATATCTTGAAATTTATCTTTCATCAGACAGAAAATACCGGAATGTATTTCTGTTTTCTGTATCTGATATTTCATCTTTTGAGAGGACATATATTTTAGAACAATGAGACCACTGTTTTTGAAACCGATGTAGTAATCGTTTTTTTGCTTGATGATGGAAGATACTTCCCCATGCACTTCAATCTGACCTCTTAGGTCAGCTATATAGTATGCTTGCCGGTTATTAAAATCATATTCGTAAAGAGCGTAGGTTTCGTCAATAAAGTAAGCCATATCTTTCTCGGCAAAGGCATGGTATAATTTACACGAATGCGTAAAAAGATTCTTACGGGTTAATGTCAGCCCCTGTTTTGTATTCTCAATACGATAACTTTGAGTCTCTTCATTGGAGGTAAATATCCATAAAATATCGTTTGAATCCACAGTCATAGAGAGTACATGGCTAAATTCAAGATTGGGAATCTCCAATCTATTGAAAGATTGTGCTTCTCGCTGATAATAATAAAGATAGCCATCATCTTTCAGAATAAAAAGCATGTCATCCTTATTGTTAGCCATAAAGTATTGCCCTTTGAATTCAGTGAAACTCTGACTGGTCTGTTGCTTGGTATCTAAGCGATTCAATCCATAATTAGTCTGCACCCATAATATATCCTTCTCCGATTCGATGATTTGATTTATCAAGTTTCCGGAAAGTAAGGTTTTGGAAGAGTTTATTGGGGTATACAAATGTATGTCGGTTCCATCAAAGATATTCATGCCATCGCAAGAGCCGATCCAAATGATGCCCCGATCATCCTGATAAAGAGAGAGAATAGCACTATTTGAAAGACCATCTCTATTGGAAAATTGTCTCAAACTGTATGCATGAACCTTCAAAGGCAGGCAAAATAGTAAGCAAAGAAAATACAGTAGTGACAAGTATGTTCGATAAATGTATTTCATGTTAGATATAATGCATTAGTGGGTTCACAAAGATAATACATGCCGGACAAATAATTCTCAAGTGCATGATAAATGTTTTCTCCCGAAGAGATTGCCATTTCTATCAAAATAGTATCCGAATCCGGACTTGCTCCACAACTTCTCCCTGCAAAGCAATATAAAAGGAGAGAAATGATGCAACCAGTCCGGATTGGATAAAGATCGAGATAGGATTATCACTCAATGACAGAGGCAAATCCTCCGTTACGTGCCAGACGCACTATTATTTTATCTCCTTTTTTAAGAGTATATTCTTTTTTTCTGTAATCCATAGCTTGTCGGTTAGCATTAACCCCATCCTCAAAAGAAGTCATCCGATAAGATTGTCCTTCTTTCAGGAAGTCAAAATCCAATTCAAAGGTTCTCTCTTGCTGTCGGTTGTTAGTCATGCCACCGATATACCACTTATCTCCTTTACGTTTTGCCACAATCACATATTCCCCAGCCTTAGCTTTCAAAGCAATGGTTTCATCCCATGTCTGCGGGACTTGAGTAATATATCGGGTACATTCGTCATTGCGATAGTAAAGTGTAGGATTGTCCGCCATCATCTGCAACCCACTTTCGAAAATAACAAATAAAGCCATTTGGTAAGCTCGTGTACCTATACTGGCTGAATTAGGACGTTCGGAACAATAAATTTCCGGTTGCATACTAAGCATGGCACCCGGCGTATAGTCCATTGCACCAACCGCATTTCTCATAAAAGGCAGATATATGCTGTTGTCCGGTCGACATCCACCCATTTGTTCCATTCCTCTTACGCCCTCATAAGACAATACATTCGGATACTTATATTCCAATCCGGCAGGCTTAAATGCCCCATGAAAATCGACAAACAGATGGTGCTTGGCAGCCTCTCGGGCTACTCTTTCATAATAATTCACCATCCACTGGTCACTTCTGTCCATGAAGTCGATTTTGACTCCCTTCACACCCCATTTCTCGAAAGTCTCAAACAGCCCGAAATTGTTTTCTACAGTGAGCCATGTCAACCAAAGCACAATGCCTACATTTTTTTCTTTGCCATAACGAATGAGTTCATGCACATCTACCGCAGGATTTGGTGTATAGGGATCACGGGTACTCATAGCCCAGCCCTCGTCCATAATAATATATGGTATACCATAATTAGCAGCAAAATCAATAAAATATTTGTAAGTATCGAGATTGCATCCTGCTACAAAATTAACATCCGGTCCGTAGGGAGTAGCACCGTTCCACCATTCCCAGCTTGCCAATCCGGGCTTAATCCAGGAAGTATCTTCCAATATGTTCTTTTCGGCCAATCTATAAGACATCGTATTCTCAATGAGTTGGCTATCTTCTGTACTAATGACAAAATAGCGCCAAGGGAAATTACGCTTTCCACTGGTTTGTGCTATATAGTCGGCTTCTTTCAGTATTTTGACACTCCGATCACCGTCTTCTCCAAATTCAAGAGGTACTCTGGGAAATACAGAAACCATACCATTGCTGCCATTACTTTTCAGAAAAACAGCCGGATAATCGGTTAGTGATGTTTCACTGATTAATATCTTACTTCCTTTTTGAGTATCAATCAGAATTGGCAATAAAGCCATTGAGGCAGATGATTTCCATTCTTTGCTATACAAATGGGTATATTCTTCTTCATAAGCCGTTTTAAAACTTCCGGACTGTTGCATGTGTAGCAAATAATTATCAGGGAAGTTCACTTGGAGGGTCTCATTCTTCACATTGATCATTCCTTTCTTATTGGTTATAAAACGGTAGGCAATTCCGTCATTGAAGGCACGAAACTCTACGGAATAACCTCCTTTGAAGTCTAGAAGAAGTTGGTTGTACCGATTACTTACAGACGAAAATTTCAATGGAATAACAGGCTTTAAAGACTCGTCTATATTCTTATGGCTTACTTTAGTCATTTTAGGATTCGTTCCCAATTCCTGGTCACCGATTTCCATTGCAAGGCGACACTGCTTTAACAATGTCTCATTCCGGCAAATGACATCGTAGTAGATTTTATCTGAAAGATTCACTGAAATCTGAATATTCCCATCCGGCGAAGCCAGCTTGTGTATGTTCTGTCCCTGAACATACAAAGAAATACTGAAAATTAATAGCAGCAGTAATTGTTTTTTCATACTAAATGATGTGTTTTAAAGTTTTATTGTTTGCAAAATTAGCACATAAATAGAATATTCTGTTCTGCATTTGTGACATATATGTATCCATTTATGTCATTATGGGTTCTATATACTTTAATGTCATGTATTGGGGTGCGTTTTTAAGTATAGATTTCTATCTTTGTACAAATGAATAAAACTAAAATAATGTGTATATCAAAGTAAAAACTAAAGGGTATGAAAAACAAATGTATGCTAGTTGTAATTTTACTGATCTTGTCAGGTACAGCATTTGCAAAAATTGTGCTGCCACCTATTTTCTCTGATAATATGGTGTTGCAGCAACAAACCAATGCTCCCATTTGGGGTGAAGCGCAGCCTATGAAAACTGTAAAAGTAACCACCTCATGGGATGGGAAGACGTATGCGGTTCAGGCTGATAAAGCAGGAAAATGGAAAGTAACTGTTCACACGCCTGTTGCCGGAGGACCATACGAGATTGCCTTGACAGATGGTAAGAAAGTAAGTTTAAAAAATGTGATGATTGGCGAAGTATGGATATGTTCGGGACAATCGAATATGGAAATGCCATTAGGGGGATGGGGAAAGATTACAAATTACCAGAAAGAAATTGCAGAAGCCGGACACTCTAATATACGACTCCTGCAAATAGAACAAATCAACAGTACCCAACCGGAAACGAATATAAAAGTCCGCAATGACAGTTGGCAGGTTTGTTCACCGATAACCATCCCTGAGTTTTCTGCTACGGCTTATTTCTTTGGCAGAGAAATCTCAGAGAAACAAAATGTTCCGGTTGGCTTGATACATACTTCTTGGGGAGGCACAAACGTTGAATCCTGGATAAGTGGAGAAGTCTTGAAGGAGATGCCGGAATTTGTGAAAACAGTGGAGTCCATTCAGAAGATGCCGAATGATAAGAAAATACTCAAAGCAGAATATTTAAAGGAGCTCACTGCCTGGAATAACCGTGTGGACGAAGGTTTTGCTGAAGGAAAACCGGTGAGAGCTGCTGCATCATTAGATGACAAAGATTGGGAAAGTATGAATTTCCCGGGTGAAGTGGGTCCACAATTGGCCGGCTTTGATGGAGTTATGTGGGTTAGAAAAGAAATCGAAATTCCCACTAGTTGGGCAGGTAAAGATGTACAACTATCCCTGGGAGCTATTGATGATAATGATATTACTTATTGGAATGGAATAGAAATAGGCCGTACAGATGGGCCGACTCTTCAACGCAAATACATCATTCCGGAAAAAATGGTAAAGGCTGGAAAAGCAATATTAGCCATTCGAGTCTTGGATACAGGTGGTAACTGTGGCATTTGGGGAGACCTTTATCTTCGCTCTACAAATGATGAACAGATTAGTCTGTCCGGTGATTGGAAATATCAGGTTGCTGCGGATACTCATAAGGTAGGGGCACTTCCGGTAGACAGATCCGTAGATCCCAATTTACCGACTTCCCTTTATAATGCAATGATTCATCCACTGATATCTTATGGTATTCGAGGAGCAATTTGGTATCAGGGTGAGAATAATTCTTCCAGAGCCTATCAGTATCGGGAACTTTTCCCATTGGTAATAGAGAATTGGCGCCGGGATTGGAAACAGGATTTTCCATTCTATTTTGTGCAACTGGCCAATTTTATGCATGAAGTTTCCCAACCGGCAGAATCAGAGTGGGCAGAGCTTCGTGAAGCACAAATGCGTGCATTGGCAGTAGGCAATACCGGTATGGCTGTAATAATAGACAGAGGTGACGCCAACGACATTCACCCTAAAGATAAACAAACCGTAGGACATCGACTGGCTTTGATTGCCCGTGCCAAAACATATGGGGAAAAACTGCCTTATTCCGGCCCGATCTATTGCTCCCATCAGATTGTAGGAAATAAGATAATTCTTTCTTTTGATCATACCGATGGTGGATTGAAAAGTAGCGATGGCAAGGAGTTGAAAGGCTTTGCTATAGCCGGGCGCAATCATGAATTCCATTGGGCCAAAGCTGAGATAGACGGAGACAAAATTATAGTCAGTGCACCTGAAGCGGTACCTTATCCGGTTGCTGTGCGATATGCTTGGGCCAATAATCCGGTCTGCAATTTGTATAATGGAGCAGAACTTCCGGCTTCACCTTTCCGAACAGATGACTGGAGAGGAATTACACAAAAGGATTAATTGTTCTCATAAAATACCCTCATCCTTTGTCACTGTTAAACGAAAGGTATGAGGGTATTTTGTAAATGCTGATATATGGTCTCCAAGGGTATCCTGAATGTTACATAAATAAATTACCGGATTACCACTTTCTGCACCCTTGTCGTATGAGATAAACATTTATCGTCCACGTAAACTATAAAACCTTTTCCCCTACCATATTTTTTCCCTTTCTTATCAAAAATAATGGTAATGGTTTTGCCTTGGCAATATACATTATCCAAACAAAAATAGTCCCAACATCCATCAGGAACAAGAGGGTTTATGATAATACTTCCATCTTCCTGCGGACGAACTCCCATTAATCCTGAAATAATCAAATTACAAAAAGAAGAGTGGTTATAATCTTTCCCTCTTTCTACACCACCTTTAGAATCATCCCAAGTTCCGTTTTTCCATGATTTCAGGCGAGTCCTCGATATCCAGTCTCCCGTATAGGGATTGATATTTTCATCAATCCAACAAATCGTATCGTTATTGACTGATAAAATACGATGACTATTACTGTATATGTTCAAAAGACTTAAATAATCTTTTTTAGTGATGATGGGAGAATCATAACTATTGAAATAGTTAGCCATTGCTGCCAGTGTCATGGAAGTCAAATAGGGCCAGCTGGGACCATTCCATTGACATTCGTGTCCTTCGTATGAAATCTTGAAATCAGGGCAACGCTGTTCTACAGTAGTTGGGCCATAGGCTGCTTCAAATCCCTTGGAATCAAATAGTTGTTTCCATGCTATGGAATAGTTATCCGGCGGTATATTATAGAACCAGGGAATGTATCCAAGAAGTTCACGTGCATAAGAGAATTCCATCTTGCCATTTAGAGGTATAACCTTATAGAAATCAGCCCGTTTATCCCATAGCCTCCGGTTTATTATTCCTTTTAACTTATCAGCCTTCTTCTGATAGGTCCGGGCTTCCATGTCACGATCTACTATTGAAGCTATTTTTGCCAACGCAACAGCCTCACCGTACATATAGCTGTTAATGGTAGGACGATAACCACGTCCACCTTCTGACAAATGTCCGGAAACAGACATCTCCATTCCATCCCTGTCGTCAACCTGCCAGAACATTCCAGTCAAATCCCGCTTTTCTTCTTCCCACTTTGCAAAGTTATCTTTTAGCTTGGGATACAAATCGGCCAGTAGCATTTTATCATTGTGAATTAAATAGTAATTGTAGATAGCGTCTGCAGCCCCAAAGCTGTATAGCCTCGGACTCCCGCTACCAGAAAACCAGAAAGAAGCATAATCAGATAAAATTTCAGCGTTTCTCAGCCACCGGCCCTCGTAGAAATGATGGTTAGCCGCACAACTGATGGTATTATACTTTCCGGACCAAGGAACATCCGGCAAGAATTCAGTAATAACGAACCCGTCAGGAGTCTTCTTTATATGCTTTCTATAGGTCCACCATCGAAAATAATATGTTTTCTCCAACTCCTTATCCGGACACTCAAAAAATGGAATATTCTTTCTTAAAAAATCAGATGCACCACAGTTAGGGATATCTTGTTTATACAATTCATTATCTTCACGATTGAATTGATTGACGTAAGACTCGATTACTTCCGGAGCATCTTTAATGAGGAAGTTTTGCCCCTGCATGTGCAGGGGCAAAACTATACCTAAAGCTATAAATAACTTCTTTATTTGCATATAGCTTAGAAATTTAAGTCATGATTGTCATAAATAGCCAAACCAATCTGTTCCAAATGTTCATTCCGCCCATTGTACCAAAGCATCCAGCAGTCTTTCTCTTGAATGGCAAATGGCTTGTAAGTGGCACTGGCATCCCACCCACCTTCCGTAGGAGAAATGATTGGGTTTTCGGAGTATCTTTCCCAATCATTGATTCCGTCTTTGGAACGTGCCATTCCTATCTGCGCAAAATTAATGTCATAGAAACCGATATAAAACATTAAATAATCATTTTCGCGTTCTATCACCTGACATGCGGTAACCTTATGCTGTTCCCAACTTTGTGCAGGATCGGCTTTAAATATCGGATTTTTGTCCCATTTAGTCCAATGTAACCCGTCTTTACTCGTTGCATAACCGATAGCATCGGGTTCATATTGTTCTCCTCCGGAATACCACATTTTAAAAATATTCTCGTGTTTATCCCAAATTACATGAGGACACATGACCGCAACTTTCTCCCAAGGCTGTTCCGCTGACAAGACCGGTTCTTTGCTTTGCCGTTCAAAGTTATAGCCGTCTTTACTTATAGCATATCCAATCCATGACTTACCGTCATTTTGTCCCGTATACCACATGTGATACAGTCCGTCTTTGTAAACAACAACCGGACGATTCATATCAGCCTCCCAACTACTGCCTTCAACAGGTGGCAAAACTATTTGCGGCGCACTCCAATTTTTTCCATCTTTACTTGTGGACAATGCAATACTTTTTTGGGGGCGCCAAGAACTGTACATCTTATAAGAGTCACTATCTTTCAGTACACAAATATCGAATACCGTACCTAAATCGCCACCACCCAAGACAGGATTATTTTCATATTTTACCCATTTTCCTGTGGCCTCCTCTTTTTGTGTTGTTTTCTTTGGGGAGGTAGTGCAACTACAAATTCCGATGATGACGGTAAGGCTAATCAATGTCTGAATTACATTTTTCTTCATGTTCATTTTCTGTTTTTTACCTTTGCTTTTCCCCCTCCCTACAGACAGGGAAAAACAAAGGTATGGATATTACATTAAATTTTTAACTTTAACTATTACTATTTTTCCCAGCCGGGATTCTGTTTCAAGTCAGGATTCAACACCAATTGTTCAGTAGGAATCGGCTGAAGATACGCTTTTGTTGGGTCGAAATGAAAATGTCCGTCCGGAATGTGGCGTTGATAAGGTTCAAAATAACCTTCACTGTCCACCCAGTAGTTGTCCTGATTACGTTCGGGACTCCAATGCCCCACCTTTTCCATGAAATCTGCCTTATTGATTGCGGCGGGAATGTGGAAGTCGTTTTGGAAATACTTCACTAACCAATCCAGGTTTTCAAACTGAGCAGCGTTTGCCCCCTGTATTCTATCGTGATTCCATAAGTGGTGGGCACGCCAACGCTTTAAGTCATCGTGGCGGTAACCTTCACATGCTAATTCTATACGGCGTTCACGTCGAATCTCCTGTAGCAGATTGGAAACCGGTACCCCCTCATAACCTCTTGCTGCCGTAAAGTCTCCCTTCGGATCGGTATAACCTACGGAAAGTGTGAGATGTGGCATACCTACCCTATCACGCAGTTTATTAATGGTAATGTCTAAATCATTCTGTGTGATGTTACCCAGTTCGGCTCTTGCCTCTGCATAAATCAGCAGTGCTTCAGCATAGCGAAAAATGATACTTCCTTTGATACTTCCCGAAATGGTCTCCTGTTCGTTGGCATCGGGATCAGCACCTTTGGCCAGTTCATATCCTGTGGAACACTTCTCTACACCGGAAAGGGTAATATTCGGCTTTATGAACACAACCGTTGTATCCTTCCCGTTGATAGTTCTCGGACGTCCGGGAGTAAACATTGTTTGTGCCAAGCGTGGGTCACGGTTGGCAACCACATTCAATAAATTAGTATCCCCTGCATAATTTTCGGCCAGGCTTATCGGCAATGCCTGTGTACCGTCTTCACTGATGCAGAGATAGGAATCAACCAATGCCCTGGTCAATCCTACACCGGCACCATTACGTCCGGGATTACGGTTATCATTGTGCCAAAATCCCAGTGAGCGATCAAATTTCTTCCATAGCATAATCTCCTTGCTGCTTGAATAGTCCCAACGGTTGAACAGTGTGTGATAGCCGTCTTCCACGCCCATGTTGTCCAAGTCAAACAACTGGCTGTCAATGACCAACTTCGCCATTCTGGCCGCTTCTTCCATATAAGCCTGTACATTTCCCTCTCCGGCGAAAGGCGTACCGGCATGATACTTTTCCCAAGTGGCTTCGAACAGGGCAATTCGTGCTTTGTATAGCATAGCTGCCTCTTTTGAGACACGTCCGGTCTCCTGCTGACTATATGTCGGTAATCTGTCTATGGCATCATCCATGTCATTCAGAATCTTATCAGCTAACTCGTGCCGCTTCAGGCGAGGGCCGTACAATTCTCCTGATTCAAGATCCAGTGTTTTATCAATCCAGGGAGCACCGCCAAACTTCCGCAGAAACTGTTCATAGTAGAGCATAGCTCTAAAGAAGTAAGCTTCACCAATGTATTTGCGGGCTTTTTCCGGTTCGGGAGACTTGTCACAGTTATCCAACAAAAAGTTGACACTGCGTATTTTTCCCCATTCAGTAGTTCCCCAGCCTTCGCCACTGGAAGGAACCTGGTGCAAACCTTCAATCAAGTCTTTGTTATCTTGATAATTGTCACTAAGCAGGTTATCCGAACCTCGGTCAATATGATAAATATAGTTGTTAGGCGAGCCCCAAAATGAGGTATAAAACTGATTTAGGTACAGTTTGCATTCATCTGCCGTATAGGTCAGATTCACATCCGCAATCTGATCCAGTGGGTCTCTTGCCAACCAGTCTTCACAAGAAGAGATTGCCATGCCGGTAAATAGGCAAAGTGTATAGATTAACTTTTTCATCTTTTTGTATTTTTAGAGTTTTAGAATGTAACGTTAACACCAAAGGAAATTGACTTGGAGATGGGATATGCACCGCCCCACGGAGCTTCGGGATCAAAGTTCTCGTTAATACCGGAGAAAGTCAGCAGGTTATCTCCACTGAAGTAAATGCGTACTTTTTCCAGCCCTACCTTATTAATAATAGCTCCCGGTAACGAATATCCCAACTGAATGTTCTTCAGGCGGCAATAAGCACCAGTATCCATGTAACGGGTCTGTTTCTGCAAATTCTTACTGGTGCTCCACAAATAGAGTCTTGGTAACCATGGATCCGGATTACTTCCATCCTCACGCCAGCAGTCCAGTGTGTTTTTCCATACATTGGAACCCCATTGCCCACCTCCGAGTCCAAAGGCAACAGGACCTTCCAGCCATAAGTCACGTTTCATGGTTCCTTGTAAGAACATCGAAAAGTCGATACCGTTCCAGTCTGCATTGAAGCCAAAACCAAAATTATAGCGGGGAGTATCATTACCAATGATAGAGAGGTCTCCATGGTCTTCCAGCGTCTGATTTCCATCGTTAATGTTAGGATCATCATCCAGATTCACATACTTGATGTCACCTACAACCCAGTCACCACCAAACTTGTTCTGTACGCCAGAATCGTTAATGGCTTTCGCTTCAGCAGGATCGGTCATTATATGATCGGTGGTATATCCCCATATGGTCCCCATCTTCTTACCTACGTAGTAGTCATATATCAGCCCCTTGGGATTTGAATATTTCAAAACAGTTCCTTGGTAATCTGAAAGATTGAACGATACACTGTAGTTGAATGATTTGGATGCCAGCGAGAACTGGTCTCTCCATCCGAGTGTCAGTTCCCAACCCTCATTACGTATATCGGCATTGTTCGTATCAGGAGAGTTTACACCCAGCACGGCAGGCAAAGTGACACCCTTTGTAATAAGTCCAATAATATCTCTTCTGTACCAGTCGAACGACATAGTAAGCCGATTGTTCAGTGCGGCGATGTCAACACCAAAGTCCAAAGTACGATTCTTCTCCCATGTATTATAGGCAATCATATTAGGAGCACCAAAGGCACTGATTCGTTTGTCACCCATAATATAATCGGTCGTAGCGTTATAAGGTACGGTAGAGATATATTGGTAATTTTTTCCCCGCATATTGCCCAATTCTCCCCAAGATCCTCTTAAACGTAATTCGGAAAGTATCGAAGTATAAGGTTCGAAGAAAGCTTCCTTAGCCACATTCCAACCGGCGGAAAAAGCTGGGAAAGTTCCCCACTGGTGTCCTTTGGCATAACGGGAAGAACCGTCTCTGCGCAGGTCGAACTCAAAGAGATAGCGACTCTTGTAGTCATAGTTGAAACGACCGAAGAAACCGAGAGTAGCATAATGATCCAGAGAATCCCAGGCCTCTATCTTTCCTGTACTGGTAGAAATGGACGGTTGGCCCGGTAATACCATCCCCATTTTATTGGCATAAAGACCGAAGTTCTTCTTATATTCCGACTGCATACCGGCCATTATCTTGAAATTGTGTCCCTTGAACTCTTTTTCATACGTAGTATATGCATTCATTGATGTGAAGTCATCATTGTTAGATTCCTGCCATACACGCGTATCTTCAGTTCCAAATCCACCTTCAAGGTAAGGCTCGTTGCTCACCGAGTAGGAATAAATGAGACCTTTGGAGTAACTACGTTTGTTCATCCATTTGTTGTAGGTAAAGTCGGCATTGATAGTCCAACCTTTCAGTGGCTTGATGACTACGTTAGCAGTGCCCCAGAAGTTATCGGTGTATGAGGTCTGAGGATTGGCATCGGCAATGAATACCATACGTCCGGCCGGAGAGAAATGTCCATTGGGATCACGCACAGGAATAGTAGGCCACACTACTTGTGTCCAACCAATCATATCGTTGACACTGCCACCCGGATTCATGCCGTAAGCGGGAGATACACTCTTTTCGTGTGAATAACGTACATTCAAGCCCACGGTCAGCCACTTCGTCACGTCAGTCGTAATTTTGGCCAACGCATTGTAACGTTGATAATGATCATCGTAATATCTCAGTTTGCCTTCGTCTTTCAGATATCCCAGAGACATGACGTATGTAGTCTTGTCGCTACCACCCCGAATTGAGATGTTGTGTTGTTGGTTCAGCTGGTTATTCTTAAACATAGCTTTTTGCCAGTCTTCGTTGGCATTTGAACGTCCGTCTCCCCAATCAGCCCAACGGTCCGGATTATCTCGTTGCGGCACGTTGTTGGGAATACTGGTCGGATCATAGTAATATTTTTCAATACGCTCCATCGTCTCCAGGTCAATAATACCACTACCGCCTCCATTGATGTCAGCTTCTCTAAAAAGTCTGGAAAACTCCAATGAACCGGCAGTTTTGGGTAGTACGGTCGGACTGTTGAACGAAAAATTATTGTTATAATTGATGACAGTCTTTTCATTCTTCTTACCTGACTTAGTGGTAACCAATATCACACCGTAGGCAGCTTGTGCTCCATAGATAGCACTTGCAGCTGCATCTTTCAATACAGTCAACGTCTCAATGTCATTGGGATTCAAATCATCGAAATAACCGGTTACACCGTCTATGATAACCAATGGACTGTAGGTTGCGTCCAGTCCGGCATAACCTCGGATATTGAACGATGCCTTCTTACCCGGACCACCGTCTCCATTGGAGATATTCAAGTTGGCTACCTTACCCTGAAGTGCTGCGGCAGCATTAGTTACAGGACGGTCCTCAAGTTCCTTCGCCCCCACTGTGGCGATAGCACCCGTAAGGTTGGCTTTCTTTTGTACACCGTAGCCCACTACCACTACTTCGTCTAACAATTCCGTATTGTTCTCTAATGTAATATTTAGAAAATTACCAGTTACTTTTACTTCCTGAGATAAATAACCGATAAAAGATACCACAATAGTAGAACCTTTTACAGCGTCGATGGCAAAACTACCGTCTATGCTAGTAATCACTCCGGTCGTGGTCCCTTTTACAACTACATTAGCACCAATTACAGGTTCGCCAATATTGTCTACAACCTTACCTTTTACTTGTATAGCCTGCTCTATGGCGGCCATCGCGTCCATACTTCCAAAAAGTAGCAATACCATTAGAGGTATTAGAATGTGTTTTTTTATTTTCATAATACTAACTTTGATTAAAAAGACATTTATTTTTCAACATCTGATAGTTCCTTGTTTATGTAAACAGGAAGAATGAGCTAGGAAGAGTTTTCTTTTGTCATACCAATTCTTTTTTAATAAGTGTTTATATTTATTTAGTTACTGCTAACCGAGCATACATCTCTACCATAGCAGCTTGCGTTAACAGCCACTTGCGGTCATCATGGGTTCTTCCACTGAAATCGATATCAAAAAGCCCCTTCTCATCACGCACATGTTCCCATGCATAATCCATGTTTTGATTGAAAGAGTTGATATATGTTTTATTATGGTCAGTTTGGTAGAGTTCAATGAACCCTCTCAGCATAACGGCAGTAAACCATACATCCCCCTTTTTAAGGAGTTTGAAAGGTTCCCCTTCTTCAGGTATAAAATTTATAAAAAAATAGTTATAACACGCTTTTGCTATATTTTGAGCATCCTTCAAAAAATGGCTACGACCGGTAAGTTGATATAATAAAGTGGCAGCCTGCATCATTTGCCCACTATTGTAGGCATATTTAGACTTATCAATTTTCCCATCCAAAGAGATATTGTCAAAGTATAAATAATCGGTCGAATCTTGCAGTCTTTTTTTAGTCCACTCATATAGTTCCTGCCCTTTTATCAGGTAAGAACTATCTCGGATAGCTTTGAACATTTTTAATGCGAACACTGATGCCGGTGCGTTAGAACATGTATTTTTAGATACTTTCTTTTGCTCACACCAATAGATACCTCCGCCTAATTTGTCATCTGCTCCACTCTCTATAAATTTCCAGATAAGCTGGGCTTTCTTCAGGTATTTTTCTTCTTTTGTATTTAGATAAGCATCTGTGAAGTCAATACCCAACCAGATATTATCATCGTAGAAGCGGTCGGATTGGGAAGCCGTGTTTATGTACGAGGCATAACCGGCAGGGCTTCTGCTGATATCTAAATATTTTTCAAGTCCCCGCAATACCTTGTTATCGAGTAATGTCTTATAGCTCTCATCCCCGGTTGCTGCACATAGTGCATTTACAGCAGAAAATGTCCCGGAATAAGGCCATAAGTAAGAATATTGATTGGGGATTTCTTTTTGTTCTTCAGAAGCCAGATACGTGGCTGTGTAATTTCCTACATTAGAAGGATAATTCTCTCTTAACAGACAGGTTCCTGATACAGAATAATTTGCATATAAAGAATCAAGTGTTTGTGTAGCCCGTATCAGAGTTAAGCCACTATCTATAGTAGTTTGTTCTTGTGTATCGCATCCGGTCACAGTCAATGCACAAATGAAGATGATGAAAAGTACTTTTTTTGAGTTCATTGTCGCTCTGTTAGATTATTATTGTGTATCATTACTTTCTTTTAAAGAGGATATTTTTAAGATATCCTCTTTTCCTTTGTTTATAAAACCTCTTTCACCTAATCAATTTCTCTAATAACTACTGAAATCTGCCTGCAAAAGTATAAGATACACTGAAAGGTGTTTTATAAATCCATGACATAAAAGTATAGCTGTATCTTATGACATAAATTTGGATAATTATGTCCCGAAATCGTATAAGAAAAAGTGAGAAAAGAGAAAAAAAGATGATTTATGAAGAAGGAAAGAGAAAATTATATATTATCCATCAACAACCAAAGTACAATTCCGGTCAAACTTTGACGATTGGTAGAGCATCACTTTATCTCTTCCCCCGGTAGTATAATTAAGATCCGAAAGCAATTCATGTTATTTTGATCGCATTTCTTTTTTGGTAACGGGGATTTATTACATCGATTCCTGTTTTTTTGCCTCAAATATGATTAAGCAGATAATAAAAAATGAATAAATATCACCCATTGGAAATAAAATGCCATATTTGCACAATATTATATTCATTTTACCTAAAACAAATTATCAAATCCCATGCATACCACCATTTTAGAAACCGAACGTCTCCTTCTTCGTCCTTTCCGGGAAACGGATCTGCAAGAGCTCTTTGAATGTTGCCAAAACCCAAACTTAGGAAATAACGCCGGCTGGGAACCACATAAAAGTATCGAAGATTCCAAAGAGGTCTTACATACTGTATTTATGGGAAATGAAGGAGTTTTTGCCATAATTCTCAAAGAAGATAATTCACTGGTGGGTTCTATCGGTATTATTACTGACCCCAAACGGGAAAATACCCGGACACGTATGCTGGGATACTGGCTGAAAGAGTGCCATTGGGGAAAAGGTATGGCCTCGGAAGCGACACGAACCATATTGGATTATGGATTTAACGTACTGGGATTGCATTTGATTTCAGCGAACTGTTATCCGCATAACACCCGTTCCCGACTTTTATTGGAACGGAACGGATTTGTATACGAAGGTATACTCCATGAAGCAGAAATGACTTATGACGGACATGTATACGACCATTTATGCTTTTATCAGAAAAAAGGAAGAGTGCCCATGGACTAAAAAGATCTTACGATGATATCCGCAAATAGAGTACGGACTGAACAGCCAACAAAATCACAAAAAGATATTCCGCTGTCAGATATACTGCCAGAGAGGCGGTATAATGACTTAGCAGATACAAATAGAACAAATAAATAACAATCGTTATCAACTGGAACCAAAAGGCAATACGGGTTTTACCCGTACCCGTCACCGCATTAATATACACATATCCAGGCAAAGCAAACACATAATTCAGCAACATCACTGCAAAAGGGATACTTGAAATATTAATAAGTTGAGAACTGTCCGTATAGAATCCAGTAATCTGCCGACGAAAGACCATAGCTAATACTACCAAGGGAAGCCCAATTGCATAGCCCAACTTTAAAATTTTCCTACAAAGCGGAAACAGGTATTGCCTCTCTCCTGCTCCGATCAAATTACTGACTAATGCTCCCGTAGTGGCAGCAAACGAATTGACAATCACAAAGAAGATTGTAGAGACACTTCGAATAATATTAGAAACAGCAAGCTGAGCTTCTCCCAGTCGTTCAATAACCACGAAAAAAAGAAACCACGGAGCAACACTGATAAAGGCATGGAGCATACTCCATACGGAGAGGTGCCATAGCTCCACTAACAAACATTTGTCAAATATAAATTTTAGTCCAAAGTCTGTTCTATCGATTTTCAGCCAAGTATAAACCACAATAATCAGAAGAGAAGCAGCTTCGGACAAAGAAGAAGCTATCGCCGCACCTGCTATTCCTCTATCAAGAACAAAAACAAACCAATAATTACAGGGAATATTTATTAGAACGGCTGCCAGTGCCGCCCATGACAAAGCATTGGTTCGGACAATACCAATATAAAAAGAACGAAATGCCAGAAAGGGAAAAGAAAAAAGCAAACCGAAACATCTCCAATCCAGATAATCAATCACGGCACAATATATCTCAGAAGAGTGCACAAAATATCTCAAAAGAAACGGAGAAAAAAAATAAGAAGAGAGGCTAAGCAAGATAGCAAGTACACATAGAAAGACTAACCCCTGAAAGAAAGTTCTGCCTGTTCCGGTATAATGTCCCTTTCCATTGTACTGTCCAACCATCACTTGTACTCCCAAGCTAAAACCAAATCCTAACATATAAATAGCAAGATAATAAATACTGCCAAGAGCGGAAGCGCCAAGTTCCACCTCACCAACATGCCCTAGAAAAACAGCATCGGTTATATTGATTAATTGTTCCATCAGAATGCTCAACATCACAGGATAGTTGATAAGCCAAATTTGTCGATAAGTATAATTCATTGCTCAACTTTATGAATACTGCACATTTATGACACAAGGAAGATATCCTACCCAACAGTATCAACATGTACATAACTGATAAATAAATAGATATGAAACTCAGGGAGAGAAGCCGGGGCATCTATCCTATAGCTGAATAATTTTATTTAGAAAAAATTATTCGTCGAGCTTAGCTATATACAAAGTTTCATGTAGGAGATTAATGACTTAATGATGAATACGGAACAAAAGTATAAAAAAGAAGCGGATAAACAATTTTCTCCCTCAAACGTTTTATTCTCACATAGAATGAAAAAACAAATAAGAATATGGAACAGTCATTCAAAAAGGGAATTGTACTCCATCTAGCCTCATTAGTAGAATATTCTGAAGGTGGAATTATCAGTAAGCAGTTAATCAAAAGCCCTGCCGGAAACATTACTTTATTCTCATTCGACAAAGGCGAAGGACTTAGCGAACACAGTGCTCCATTCGATGCTTTAGTACAGGTATTGGAAGGATCTGCGAATATTGTTGTAAATGGACAAGTTTTTACGGTAAATGCAGGAGAAAGTATTGTATTTCCGGCTAATGCGCCGCATGCATTGACAGCTATTGAAAGATTTAAAATGTTACTGACAATGATTAAAGAGTAGAATCCTCTGATACAACATTCTGGATTGAGATAGAAGAATAATGTATCAGGTAAGTTTATTCCTGATTTTTTAATATCTTTGTTGAAATCAAATCTTACCTCAATACGATGAATGTCAAAATAGAAAGTAGCTGGCAACAGCGCCTGCAAGAAGAGTTCGATAAACCCTATTTCGAAAAATTAGTGAACTTTGTCAAGAATGAATACGGGAAGGCACATATACTTCCACCCGGACATCAAATTTTTCATGTATTCAATTCATGTCCTTTTCAGAATGTAAAGGTAGTCATTTTAGGTCAAGATCCATATCCTAATCCGGGACAATATTATGGTATATGTTTTTCCGTACCGGACGGTGTCGCTATTCCCGGTTCACTTTCCAACATTTTTAAAGAGATACATCAGGATCTAGGCAAGCCGATTCCCAATTCGGGTAATCTGGATAGGTGGGTCAAACAAGGAGTATTCCCCATGAATTCCGTACTTACCGTACGAGCTCACGAAACAGGTTCACACCGTAATATAGGATGGGAAACTTTCACCGACGCAGTCATCAAAAAATTAAGTGAAGAACGTGAAAACCTGGTATTCATGTTATGGGGATCATATGCCAAAGAAAAAGCATCACTAATCGATACCGATAAACATTTAATATTAACCACCGTACACCCTTCTCCCCGATCCGCCGATTATGGATTTTTCGGTTGCAAACATTTCAGTAAAGCCAATGCCTTTTTACGAAGCAGAGGCATAGAAGAAATTGACTGGTAGCATTTTTATTTGCATTCAGCAACATCGGACAAGTGCTCTCTTTCTTTTCACCCTATCTTTGCAACATTGAAATACCAATTGAATCATGGAAGGAAAAAAGACAACGCAAGAAGAATATCAGAAGTGTGTAAATGCAGTAGTAGATTATATTAATCTCCACTTGGGTGAAGAAATTGACCTGAAATCATTGGCCAGGATTTCCCATTTCTCCCCCTTCTACTTTCACCGCATTATGAAAGCGTTTTTGGGTGAACCCATCGGTACCTTTATTGTCCGGACACGAACTGAAGCAGCGGCACGCCTATTACGTTATTCATCAACTTCCATATCCGATATTGCCTATCGGATCGGATATGCTTCTCCATCGTCTTTTTCCAAAATATTCAAACAAATGTATGGTATCTCTCCAACAGAATATCGTAATAATAAAAACTATGTAATTATGAAACCAGCAATTATTAAACCGGATCTGGAATTGAAAAAGGAAATCAGAGAACTCCCCCAACGAAATGTAATTTATATCCGCCTCTTTGGTGATTATAAACTAAATGACTATGCAGGCACATGGATGCACCTCATTCAGTTTGTGAAAGAACAAAATCTTCCGATGGGAGACCCTTCTCCACTCTGTATCTACCATGATGACCCCAAAGTAACCCCAACCGATAAACTTCGTACTGACGTATGTATGTTGTTACCATCAAATGCAAGGCCGAAAGGAAATGTAGGATTCAAGCAATTGCCTGCCGGACGTTATGCAACCTTCCTATACAAGGGTTCATACGATCAGTTGCAAGCCGTGTATGACACAATTTACGGCAAATATCTACCTGAAATGGAGTGTACACTAAGCGATGAACCAAGTGCTGAAAGGTATCTTAATGATCCATCATGTACTCCTCCCGAAGAGTTATTAACCGAAATCTACATTCCAATCCGGTAAATCTTCAAAAGAATATAGGCAGGCAAGGCATTTTCTCCTCTTGCCGGCCTATTGGTACTACTGCAATAAATATATTCAATACAAATAATACATACTAATCTCTCCCCCAACTACCCTTTCTCTTATATAATAATGTAAGCATCGTATCCAATTAAACAATTATTATATAAATTCAAAATATTATCGTAATTCATAGTAATAATTATATTAATAACACTAGTTTTGTTATCACATAAACCAAACGACTAAAAAGACAAATAAATAACCCCAAAACTAAATCATGAAAAACAAGTCAATTGCATCTTTTATGATAAAAATCGTAATGATGCCTCTACTCTTTACAATCTCATGTGTAAATGAAATTTCAGAAGATCCTGTAGATATTCCCGGAGAGATACCCATCCGTCTTTCTACACAAATTTTATGTAACCACACACGTGCTATCAATAACGAATTTCAGGAAAAAGATGCCATCGGTCTGTATGTATTGACACAATTATCAACCATCAACCAGAAACGATACATTGACAATATGCGTTTCACATGTTCCCAAGCAACCGGTTTCGAACCAGAAGAAACAATCTATTATCCCAAGGGAGACGGTAAATGTGATTTTATAAGTTATTACCCTTTTCAAGAAACAGGTATTAACCAAGACCAAAGTATAATGCAAGTCCAAATACATACCGACCAAAGTTCTGTAAGCAAACACTCGCTCTCCGACTTTATGATCGCTACAAACAGTGATATTACCCCCAGTCAAAATATGGTATCTATGGAATATAAACATAAACTCTGCAAACTGAAAATCACTATAAAACCAGCTCCGGGAGAAGATATAGATGAACTTTTAAATGACAATCCATCTCTATCATTAAATGGATTCCATTCGGACGCATCATATGATTTTCTCACAGATCGATTCGAGCCATCGGGACAAACAATTAGTGTCACACCTCATGGAGAATGGAAAATAGAGAATAACGCTCTGACAGGCAAAGAAGTCATATTAATACCCGAAAAAATAGAATCTGACAATCACTATATAAATATAGATATAAACGGTAAAAGCTATAGTTGTCCATTTCCTGATAATTTTCAATTAGCCAGTGAAAAAAATTGTTCTATAGCCATTATTTATAAATCATCCGAAGGTATCCAAATCAACAATTTCGATCATAGCATTACAGACTGGACAGAAGGGGATTCCGGTGAAACGACAGCCCAGGAAACATCAGGCGTAATTCATCTCTCAGCTCTAAAATTCAGTAAAAGTAACGTTTATAAGGCAATTAATGAAGGAACTCAGGTAGCTGAAATATGTAAAGAGTATCTTTTAGCTGATAACATCGACGCACAAGCCATTGTCGTCTATCCCGTCCTAAACGGAGCAACAGATCTGAATAACGGAACAGTAATTTGTTTACTTGACGAACCAGCATCCATTCATGGAGGTAAAGTCTCTTGGAACAAAGTTAATAACGCATTAGACTACACGCCAGGCAATCAAAGCATCATCAGCGACTTCTATATAACCCAAGACAACTCAATATCAATTTCTAAGCCGGAAAACCCTCTACCGGTGCGATTACAAGAAGAGGTCTTGACAGATATACGAAATACGGAAACCCAAACTTACCCTATAGTCAAAATAGGAATCCAATATTGGATGGGACGTAGTCTAGAAGCGACACACTATACTGACGGTAAAGCAATTACTTTAAAAAAAGATTTTACAACAACAGCAGGCTATTACACCGGCAAATTTAAAGATGCACCTCAAGACTTTTACTTTTACAATTCAGAAGCTGTTATTTCAGGCAAGCTATCACCTCAAGGATGGAGTATTCCTACCGAAACCGAGTGGGAACTATTAAAGCAATATATAAACAACGATGCTTCTAAACTGAAATTCGGACCATGGTCGAGCGATGAAAATGGTGACAAGCTTCCCATACTAAACATTACGGGATTCAATGGAGTACCAGAAGGATATATTCTAAAAAGTAAGAACGGATATACCAACGGCTTATATACGGTGGTATACTGGTCTACCAATTCATCTGGAAATCAAACAAACAGAGCAATCTATTTGCTGCATACCACAAATGAAATAAAAGATGGTAATATAACAGACAGAGCTCTTTCTGTCAGATGTATCCGTAAATAACAAGCATTTTGCATAGCATACAGAATCTAAAGTTTAGGTCAGTAACGGTGATAGCGATCTACCTAAACTTTAGATTTTAGATTTTATATTTTATCGTAAAATTATTCTTATCATCCGAATAGGGAATCTTCTTATTTTTTCTGTCTTTATAATCAAGAAATCAATTATAAAACCAAAAACAGAAAACATATGCAGAAAGTACTCTTTATCACCACAATCCTACTTACATTATTCGCTCTTTCTATCCGTGCCGAACACAATCCTCGAAAAAGGCCCGATGTATCTGCCCAATTCCAAACCGTCTCCGGTCACAGCATCAGTTTAAATGGCATCGGACTAGCCTATAGTTATGAATATGCTTTTGCCCCCAAAGGGACTATTATTTTTAGCGCAGGATCTTCTTATGCTTTTGGAAGAATACTACAGCTCAAAATGGAATCACTCCGCGAATTTCATATCGACACCAAAGACTATCATTTAGTAACCGGAGATTTAGCCATAGAACCACGTTTTTATTATAACCTGAAGAAAAGACATCGCAATGGCAAACGTACTTGGGGCAATTCCGGCGGGTATTTATCTGTTAATTTCGGATATTCTTTTCCAATAACCATTACCAGTGGAGTGAAAGCAGCCCACATATATGTTATCACCCCCTATTGGGGATTCCGTCGCGTATGGAAGCATTTTCTATTCGATCTATCGGGTGGAGTCGGCTATATCGGATCCTCAAATGGAACTTCTGCCGTTTATCCGGGTTTAAGAATAGGTTTAGGATACAGATTCTGATCCTCCTATTTTAATTGTAGAATAAGCAACCAAAGTGTCTTATACAAAAAATGGCTACTCATCCCGAGCAACCAATCTTTTGTTAACCTTAAATCTAATACTTATGAAAAAAACACAATACAAATATACCGAATTTCAATCAATTAGCAAATATCAGATCAAAAATATTCCGTATTATAACACCGTTTAATATTCACGCCTATTTTGTTAATACTTCGCATTAAAAACGTTAACAATTAACACATTCGTTCACAATTCTCTTGTAACTCTATAGCCTTTGGGAAAACAATATTGTTCTCCAAATGAATATGATGGTGCAAATTATCTTCAAACGTCCTCAACATCTCAAGTAGCAACCTATAACTACTACAAGCATCACCAGGTACCAGATATCCATGAGTTAACCCGGAAATCCTGCGAAAACGTTCTCCTTCGGCATCATGTTCGCTCATCATTACCGAAATAGGGCTACTCACACTTCCACAATGGAAAGCCGGAATAGGACGATGTTGAGCCACCGCATCAAATAAATCATATATATAAGGAAACAAAACCATCTCCTCCTTAGTAAGATGATTGTTCAAATCTATCCAGGATTCCTGAAACAGTTCACGCACTTCATAAAGTTCCGGGTGCTTTCCGGCATGTGCTTCACAAACCCTATCAAGCAACTGGAGAATTTGCGGTCCCTGATAACGGATATTACGATGATGGAACTTCAAAATGTAATCTACTAATAAATCTATAGGCCAACTTTTAAAGTCAAGAGTTAAGGACTGTTCCGATTTTATTTGCTTCAATTCTTCAAGCAAACAATCTGCGTCTATCCCCATTTTCCCGCAAGCATCAGCCAGGGAAACATCTCCATTACAGCAAAAATCAATACCATACTTATTGAAGACCTTTGCATAATCAAAACAATCGGCTACAATTTGTCCAACCGCCATTAGTTTATAATCTTTCATAACTTTCATCTTTTATTATTCAGTGGGCAAAGGTCGGAAATGAGATACAAATAATTTGTAACCAATGTTACAGGATGGATTTTCTTTCGTTTTTTAAATAAATAGAGCGAGTACACCAAATGAGGATGTGTCAAAACCCGGATACGCCACAGATCAGCATCGTTAGTTATCAATAGATTAAGTTCACTTTGTGGAACCCTGTGTTACTCTGTAGTGAGTTATGACACACCTTCAGTACTACTCTCAATTAAAATAATACAAGAAGATAGCGATACCTTCAAGGGCTTTCTTTGGCTGATCTTTAATCTCAATCGCAAATTTAATCTCGGCTTTAGCCACACCACGCAGATTAGTCAAAGAATGGAGACTTGCTTTCAAACGTACACTTTGGCCTGACAATACAGCTTGTCCAAACTTCATCTTGTCCATACCATAATTGATCATCATTTTTAAATTATTGACCTCAATAATCTGATTCCATAAATGAGGAAGCAATGACAATGTCAAATATCCGTGAACAATAGTGCTATGATAAGGACTCTCCACTTTAGCACGTTCCGTATCCACATGAATCCATTGATGATCCAATGTTGCATCAGCAAAAAGATTGATACGTTCCTGAGAAACTTCCAGATAGTCAGAGACTCCAATCTGCTGACCTATCAACTTCTCAAAATCTTCATAAGAATTAATAATCACTTTATCCATATTTCTTTATTTAAAAATGTACATCTTTGCCACAAAGATATATTTTTTTTAGATAAGTTAAAATTAATCTGATCTTTTAGATTCTTCCGAAGAAAAACCAAACGGTTTTATACATGAATCTGCTTTCCCCAATATTCTATACCGATATTTCGAAACCAATAAATAAATCGCATCCCTCAGCTTAGCCGGAATAAGAATTAATGGATAAAGACACTGCCAGAATCCCCCCAAATCTTTTAAAATATAGAGTATAGCTGTAGATTTGGAATAACAACGATTATTCCGAAAATAATAAAGAGTTTTATTAGTACTTTCAACAGCATATCGTTTCAAGAGGGATTTCCCCGTTTCGGACTGTAATGAAACAAAACGAAACAAGCCTTTTCTATCCCTCTTTACAACAAATGTAACCGCACCATTGCAAAGGTTACATATACCATCGAAAAGTATAACATTCATTCTAATATTCTAAATGATGGAAGTCTCGAATGCACTGGTCAGCATATCATAATCAGCGTCGCTGTATTCTCCTTTTTCCCTTACTTTCTTCACCTGTTTTATAAATGTTTCCACTTGTGAAAGGAAAGCCTGATAAGACTTCATTTCGCCTTCATGACCATTCACAACAGGAAGTTTTTTCGCCGCATCCAGTTGTTGGGTTAGCTCGGCTACCTTCAGATCAATACGTGGACCGTCCATCCTATGTTTACGTGCATAAAGATTCAGAATACTCTGCATCGTGGAAGACATTTTTCGGACAGACATAATTTGTGCTTTTAACGGATTATCCACCAAAAGTACCAGCTCGGCCTGTTCGGTGAACGGACTCAGAATATCAAAAATATTCTGTTTATATTCGGACATCTGCGTGCTTAACTGATAATTCACATCCAACAATTTCTTCGCATTCGTTACATCTTTCTTTTTCAAATAAGAAAGATAAGTATCAAAGTTGGCATAAAATTCTGTCCTTGCCTGAAACAATCCGGTATAGTTCTGTTTCAGATTCTGGCGGGTCTCCTCGTTGAAACAGTTACCCGGATTCAACACTATTGCCGAGTCTTTTGAAACAACGGCCGGAGGAACAATGGCAGAAAGAGCCGGGGCTTTTCCTTTTTGTTCCATATAATCCAATACAGCATTTACATCTTTTTCCTTCACCATATCTTTCAACACCCCAAGCGAAGTATTATAATACTTGATTACTTCTGCCGCATTTTCAATATCTGCCGTACTGACAACAGGAGCTTTACTCTTATCCCCGCCTGAGCAAGAAGCCAACAGGAAAGCACTCACAAGTGCTCCAACTAACAATAGATTTTTTTTCATAATGTTTCCTTTAATAATTAATAAATAGAACAAGCTTATAGAACGTTGATATTGCACTAATAACAATATAAAAATCATTTTGCTTTCAAAATCATCTATAAATTATAAAGGAAACCAATCGGATGGAAGAATAAAGATTAATATAGGGAAACTATATAACCATATAAAACAAAAAATGGCTACTCATCCCGAGCAACCAATCTTTTGTTAACCTTAAATCTAA
>ENA-OYAK01000015-OYAK01000015.1-human-gut-metagenome-genome-assembly--contig:-NODE-15-length-41907-cov-5.903493_pt1 | contig 41907 bp, 33 predicted proteins | sample MGYA00244518_ERZ652821 | MGnify/ENA primary metagenome ERZ652821 (study PRJEB26926, sample SAMN06164597) | human gut metagenome | biome: ENVO:00009003; feature: ENVO:2100002; material: ENVO:00002003...
ATTCAAGAGCATAATTTCTTGCACGAGCAGTCCGCCCATTTTCCTGATGCTTTACTATAACTCGATTGTCTGTTTTAGACAATTCCTGCAAAATCCTTAATGATCCATCAGTGCTACCATCGTCGGCTAAAATTATTTCTATATTCCGATAGGATTGTTGTAATAAAGATTGAACACATTTTGTTATATAATTCTCCAAATTATATACAGGAACAATAATCGATACCTTGGGAGATTCCATAAATTAACTTCACGTACCTAAATTATGATACATAAGAATTATTTTGTTAATAAATCTTTGGTTATTATTCCATACACATCGGAGATCCGTTTATCAATAATAGTCCCCTTAAAATCAATCAATGTGTGCTCATTCTTAATACTCATTGCTGCCGTGGAACTAACAGTAACAACGGTATCAAATTGGATTCCAAGGAGTGTAAACAATTGAAAAGGAATAGCCTTATCCATAACTAAAACATTGGGCATAAAATGACGATATGGTAGTGTTTCTCTTGGATGAGGTTTGATAATTACATTACTTTCACCATAGGGTACAATCATATTTCTATACATTTCCACTTGCTCTTCATCCGAAATATCACAATCTTTAGAAAACGGTTGTGTAAGTACAATTACCTTTTTCGAAGCCATTAATTCAACTTCTCGATGTGTTAGGTTAAAACAGTTAAGTATATAGGTTTGTTTTTCTTTAGAAGATTGATGCCATAGTCGGCTCAGATCAATTGACTCAACCTTATTTTTTAAATGTTCATCATGGAACGGTTGTGTAAGAATAATCTTTTTGCATTTTGAATTTCGTCCGAAATCATGACAGTAAATATCTCCCCATAACAATTTCCGTATCCAATCTAATTTGTTATACACAGGCACTCGTGAGACACAATAATCAGCAGCACCATCTTCAATCAAGGTATAGGATCTTCTACCTATAATAGACTGGATACCAAACCCTTGGTCGATACCCCAGATTTCACTATACAATAAGTATGGCCATCTTATGATATTAATGAAAGGAATAAAAATATAACATAACTGAACGACTCTCCAATTTACCTTATCATCCCAACTGATATTTATGACATGATGACGGAAATTAGCCCTAACACTTTGATGGATACCTTTATCTGTAAAAAAATACCATGTACGCTTAATACAGTCTAAATCATTAGCGACCAAATATATTAGTAACGACCACAATGAGCCTGTTACGAAAACACGCGATTTCTGCTTCATGGTAAAACCTTATTTATTAGCTGGCAAAATCTTCGGCACCTTTAAGTATCGATAAAATATCCAACGGATACTTAGCAAATCCTATACTAGTAATATTATTATAATATTCATTTGATTTAAACCCAAACCCCCATGTAACACCAATAAAATCCATCCCAACCTCACTTGCAGCCAATGCATCGTGAATAGTATCGCCAATCATTATGGCATCATTTACTGTGCAACTCAAATCATTCAAGCATAATCTGATGATATCACTTTTAGTTAACTGATTAAAATTATCCGCCCCATGAACCACACTACAATAGCCAGAAAGATTAAATTTATCTAGGAGAGTTATCGCATAATCTTCCCGTTTATATGTAGCCACCCCAATTAAGCGATTTTGCGTCTTCAATCGAGCAAGCATATCAAAAATACCATTATAAACATCTGCCTTAAATAAGGCTGTATTCTTATAATAGTTTCGGAAAATTTCGGCACCAGCTTGCGCTTGAACATCGTCCAATCCACAATAATATTTCAACGAATCCTGTATTGGAGGCCCAATAAAATGATTTATAGCATGTCTAGAAGGCATTGGGAGTTCAAGCTGATTCAGTGTATAAATGACGCTCTCTTTGATTCCCAAACTTGTATCCAGCAAACATCCATCTAAATCAAATAAAATGACTTTTTTTCTAATAATGTTACTCAACGACATAATGACTTGGAGTAATAAAATGAATCTTTATGTTTCGATTCAGGACAGATAATGCCTCTGATATTGTCGCATTATACTCCTCTGCATCAATATTGTTGAAGGACAAATACTTGTCGTAATAATTAAATGAAGATTCATCAAACCCATCAAATCCTACCAATTCAACCTCCTTAATATTGATTTTGATAAGAGCCTGTAAAAAAAGTAATAGTGAGTTGTCGGAACACCTTTCATTAGGATAAACTAAGGAAGCATAATTTAGTGTATACCCAACAGCAGGGCCTATCGGGGTAATGTTCGAGGTTACAATCAGCTTATTCAAATATGAATTATATTCTTTAGTATCTAATAATTGAGAATAACGCTTGGCATTGCTGACAAAAATAAAATCTGGGGATAGATTATTTGGTATAAAGTTAATACTTATAAGGAGACTGGACTCATCTTTAATATACTGTTTCAGGAAAGTCTTAAAAGATTCTCCTGGACCAATAACTATTATCTTGTAAGGCTTATACTCCGAAATAACTTGACCAAGTCTTGCATAACTTTCTGTATCGTCAATGCTAAAACTCTGAAATTGAAAATATGCATTTTCAATCCATACTTTATCGTATAATAGCTTCTTTTCGTCAGGAATGGATGCCAATATCTCATATACAGACGACATTGAAAGAGTTTTCTTTTTTAATAAATACTGAACATATGAAGGGTGGCACTTTTGCATGGCTGATATATAAAAATCAAGTTTATACCCCCAATAATTTTCCATATATATGGGCATTATGCTTGTATCTATTATTTCAAGAAGCTGAGTTAAATCATACTTTTTGTCATAATAATAATTCATTTGCATCGCCAACAACTCTGTAGGGCAACTCCCTGCACTTTTCCCCATGCCATATATCGTAGAGTCGGCGACCAGAACTCGCCGAGAATCTTTCTCTAGAAATTTAAGAGTGTTGCTGAAGCCTAATTGAAAATTATTATGCTCATGATATCCTATTTTAATATCCGGATCAAGATTATTATCAATTAGATAAAAATATCGAGCCATAGATTTATTATCTAACAACCCATATGTATCAACAATGGAAAAAGCATACGGTTTAATTTGATTAATCCGTTTTACATATTCCAATAATTCAGAATCAGAATAAGCAGTTATAGAAATGGCTTGAATGAATAATTTATAGCCAAGTTCCTTAATCTTAATACAATAAGGAAGGGCTTCATCTATTTTATCTTTTTTAAAAATAACTCTTATCCCATCAATGAACGATTCACTTGCAGGTCCAATATTTTCAATCGGACATGTTCCATAATCTATCATTGCCACAGGTATGGCGTGATGCTTTTCTACATCAGCAAATACCTTATTTAAAGATTTAGTATCAGGGAATATACTCCGATTATTGTCATATTGTCGACGGCCATCTAGGAACCCAACCTCAATAAACTCAACACCGGCCTTCTCAAGACGTTTGTAAATAGCTGTTATTACATTGTGTCCAAACGCCCAATCATTAATGTAGCCACCATCTCTTAAAGTGCAATCAAGCACTTGTACATTCTTATTCATGATTATTCCTTTCTATTTTTTATCAACTCTCGTACTTTTTCTATATCCCTAGGTGTATCTACCGATATTGAAATGGAATCAACTAATTTATATTTAATATGTATTTTATTTTCAAGGAATCGTTGAAGTGTAACATCCTCTATCGATTCTAAAAATCCCTTCGGTGTATTGACAAAAAAATCTAGTGCTTTCTTATTATAACATTCTACACCAACGACTTTCTTATACTTAAATAATATACTTTTGTAAGGAAATGGAACAACGGCACGTGTAAGCAACACACATTCATCATTTGCATTTGTTACAATCTTAATATTTGCTGGATCCATCACTTCTGCCGGATCAGTAAAATATCGGCACAATCCTCCAACATATAAATCTGTAGATAATTCTAACGGCAAAACACTCTTAATCACATCCTCCTTGATAAGAGGCTCATCGCCACATACCACAACATAATAATCAGCTTGTATCCGAGTACTTACTTCGTGAATCCGGTGAATATGAGTTGGATGTTTATCTGATGTTAAGATACAATGCATATTATACTCACGACATACAGAAATAATTCTCTCATCATCTGTTGCAATAATTACATCACTAAAAGATTTTATGGTTACAACCGTCTGATAAACCCACCATATCATTGGTTTGCCACAAATATCAGCTAATGGTTTCCCAGAGAACCGCGAAGATGCATAGCGTGCAGGAATTACAGCAATCACTTTCATAATTTTATCTTTATAAATCGATGAACAAAACTTCTCATACCCGCAGATGTTGCATATAACAACACAAAAGTCATTAATACATATATACCAACATATATTACAGCAAACACGATCCAAGACGTGAATGATTCCGATGCAGAAATATTAATAATAGGTTTAATAAATTTAAGAGTCACAAACCAAGAGAAAAACAGAGCGAATACATACTTCAATATATTAGCCCAATAATTCCATATACTTTCATGGAATCCCCGGGTAAATAAGAAGTAGGGTTTCCAGATCCCAACAATCAATATTTGGCTTGTTATTCCTCCAAGTAACACGCCAGGGAGCCCCCACATACTGCCACAAATTATAGCGATGCTTAAGTTGATAACTATTTCTGAAATGGGGGCCCATACATCACTAAACAAACCATAACCAAATAAAAATTGCATTACTCCCCCACGAGTGTAGCTTATAAATATATTAATGCAAATTAACACTAAAATAATATGCGGTAGGACGTATTCGGTTCCTAACCAAAGAGCAATAAAGGGTTCTATTAAAATATAAATTGCAAAAGCTATTGTTCCCCCAATAAAATAACGGATGCTTAATAGTTCCCAGAATACTTTCTTTATTTTTGATGAATTTCCTTCTGCTATCAAATTGCCAATACTTGCACCACTACTTTCCAAAAAGGTATTTACAAATTGAGCCAATTTATCTGTAATAATGGTATAATTTCCATAAAGAGCAACAACACTTAAATTTACAAAAGTATAAATTAAAAACGGAGTTGTTTGATATTGAACAGTATAACTTATTTTTTGTATAAACAATTGTTTAGTATACCGTAACACTTCGGGATATTTCTTAAAAAGAGAGCGCCCTTGTCGTACTTCACTTTGCAACCAAGGATAAACCTGATTGATTTTCCAATTTAGAATAAAAGAATATATGATTCCAAAGGACAACTCAATTACAATCCACAAATAATAACTTTGTGTCCAATAAGCACTAAGCATCTGAATCAAAGTTTTAACCATTGTTACAGTCTGAAAATATGCTGTAACCACATAGTTCTTTTGATCCGCCCCCAATAAAGTCTGTTTGTAATTAGCGAAATATCCAATCAATGACGAAATAAGAAATGAGAAATAGGCGAAAAAAATAATTCTCATTTCAAAATCCGTATTCGGAAAGATCAGAGGAAGGAAACAGGCTAAAATCAATCCTGCGCCCAAGATGATAAATCCTATCAAACGATAAAGGTATCCGAATACCGAAATAATTTCATTTATTCTCTGCTCATCACGATCAAATAACGGCTTATAAAGTACAAAACCAATCGCACTACCTATACCCAACTCGGCTAGATTCAGAAACCCAAGTAAATTCTGCAATGTGCTTGTCAATCCAACAAAATCAGTACCCAAACAATCCAAAAATATCTTTCTGGAAAAGAATGATAATACCAATATTAGAAAATAAAAAATCAAATTGACACGGGCATTCAGCAAAGACTTTTTTACTCGAGACTCATGGGCTATTTGCTGTTCCACAAGTTTAAAAATATAAGCAAACTCAGATTAATAATCTTTTAAAGCATCAGACAAGCTGAACTATCTTTACGATGTATTATCACGAAAACATCCAATCCTATATCCGATCCATCTTTTTCTGCAGCCAGAAAAAGATACCCGTACGGTTCAGATGCGTGCGGTAGCCGATCCGGTGAAGCAGGCGGAGGAAACGGGTTTTGCGACGGATCTGTCGCTCCATGAAGTTATAGAGGCCGAATGTGATCAGCAGGCCGAGGACCAGAATAATGTAAAGCTGCGTATCGATCGAACAACCGGCCTTGTAGCAGACCCATCCACACAGAACCACGAAAAGATTGAGCAGCAGGATTGCAAGGGTCGTGGCGGCATGGGAGCATCCCAGGCGGATGAACATGTGGTGCAGGTGCGTCTTGTCGGGATGGAACGGGGACTTGCCCTTCAGGATGCGGGCCGTCATCACACGCAGCGTATCGAAAACCGGAACCGACAACACCGCCAGTGTAAAGGCCACAAGTCCCAGATTCTCCTGGGCATGCATCATGTATTGGGCGTCGTGCTGCAGCAGCCGCATGACGAATACCGACATGATGATGCCCATCACGAGCGTCCCGCCGTCTCCGATGAACATCTTCGACGTCTTGCCGAAGACATTGTGGAAGAAGAACGGAATGAGCGACCCTGCGGATACGGCCGCCAGAATAGCCATGACCGGATCGTCGGCCAGCCAGAACATCACCCCGAATTGGATACTCGCCATGATGCAGTAGCCCGACGAAAGCCCGTCCACACCGTCGATCAGGTTGATGGCATTGATGATGCCTACGGCAGCGAACACCGTCAGCGGGATGGCGACACCACGGGGAATCTGTCCAAGACCCCACAACCCGTGAAAATCATCCAGCACGTAACCTCCGACAAAGACCAGCAGCAGGACGGTGCCGATCTCGACCAAAAAGCGCAGTGCCGGGGAGAGGTCGAGGATATCATCGAGCGTCCCGGTATAGAGCATGATCATCATGGCGACCACTACAATGAACAAGTCCGAACAGTCGCAGGCGATACCGGCGCACCCCAGTCCGATCACCGTACCGAAAAACACGGCAATGCCGCCCAAAACGGGAACCGGCTTGCGCTGAAGTTTCCGGGCATTGGGATTATCCACGATGTTCTTGTCGAGGGCAATGGCAACCAATCGCGGGTGAATCCAGCAAACGCCCAAAACCGCAATCAGAGAGGTAATGAAATACAACATATCTGGGGATATTTGTTGATAGGAATAATTGAAGGAAATGATTGCACGCAAACGGTTGGTCCAACAACTGCAGCCACAACGGCTCGCCGCGACGGATTCACCGACCTACTCCCCCGGAGCAACAGAATGCCCCGCATAGAGGCCGTGTCCCAACCAACAGTCGTAATCGTCAAGACGCCGGATGAGTTGCAACTTACATTTTTTCGGATTCGGCTCCTCGCGCCACGGATCGACGGCTGCGTGCGCATGATCCCGACAGATGCAACTGTTCGTGCAGCCATAGAGCGTAACCAGCAACAACGCACGCGACTGTTCGGCGCGGATCAGCGGCAGGATGCCGCGAATCATACCTACCAATCGGTCGAACTTCTCCTTCTCTCCAAGAATCGCATAGGCCGGAAGCAGCATCGAGTAAAGTTTGCAGCGCATGACGTCACTCTCCAGCTGCAGACTGCCGTATTGCTGCAGCGTCTCCCGGGCCAACCCCCGATCCGCATCCGTCACCCCCTCAGGTGAATGGTAACGCTTCAATGCTTCATGAAGCCCCATCGGAAGCCGGTCGCCGTTCAGGCGCGTATAGACGTGGCGGTTATCCGAATTCAACGCAATCACCTCGTACTGGCCGGGCTCCACGCTGAGCAGCGGTACATACATGCAGTTCTCCACACAGACCATGATGTCTTTCCGTCCACCTCCGGGTTGAACGATAACCCTTGCCTCCACCCCTTTGAACTGGCCCTCGGTGATACGCACCCGATCGCCCTTCATCAGTCGGTTCGGCTCGGGGGTATAGACGGGCAGTTCGTCGCAATAGGACTCGGCCACCCATTTCAAATTGGTCATCTCCTCGTCCGACAAGTAGGGATAATACCCACCATGTCCGTCACGGACCCGGGGCAGGAAACTGTATTTGGGGAAGGTAGCGTTTCAAACGGTAGATCTCTGACTCCGAAGCATGTACGAAGACATAATTGTACAACAGCGGATGCCGCGTACGGACCAGCCCGCCCTTTTTCTCGCAGACGGCAACATACGACGGAGCAAAATATTCGAACGGCGGCTCGCCAACACGGATGCGTCGGGCCAACTCGGCCTGGAGTCCTTTGGCCGGGTTCCCCCTGTAACATCCTTTTGAGGAGACCGGCAGCACCAGCACATACCACCGGACCGCATGGTTGTTCCTTCTCGTGCGGAGCTGCTCGGAAACCGAGTCAGGCCAAGTCCAATTAGTGCCCTGCGTATTCATTCCAGCATCGTTTATACAAGGAATCCGCATCGCATCCGGGCAATCCGAGGCCTTGTCAGCGCAACATCAGAACACACTGACATCCAGCAAATTAAGAATTACACATAAGGCATTCGTGAAAATTCCGAATACCCTGCTTCGCTTCGGTCCTGTCTGCAAACCTACAGTTGCGAATGTTCGTTATCTCTGTTTAAGAAACCACACTATTTAGTCGCAAAAATAGATAAATTCGTCGAATAAACAAAAAGAGAAGTTTTTTTCTTGTACCAAGCCAGCGTAATATACCTATTTTTCTGACATACAAATAAAAAAGAGCAGCTTTGGGACCTTATTTTCACAATTGTTTCACCCCGGCGAAATAACGGCATGAGGCTTAAGCAAAGCGAACGAAAGGTATCAATAACAACATGGCAGCATTTATGTCCGACACAGCGCTGGCACCATCTAAAAATCAAGCGATTCCGACCTCATGCAGCTTCTCAAACAGAGATCGTGCATGGGACAGGGAGCCGCGACAGGTAAGAATCCGTAACCTCAAGCCATATTTACCGCCTTGCCAATCGGATAGATCGACATGTAGGCATATCCCCCGAGTCCGTCTGCTCACCGCCGAGCGGGATGTCGCCCGGGTGGGAATTCGTCGGTCTCGATCTTGCCGTGATCGAAATGTTTCCGCACGACCGCGTCGCTCTGTTGCCGTCGAACAGCCGGGGATCGAAAGCGAGAACGTTCCCGCAGGCCAATAACAGGCTCACCACCCGGTCTCCTCATAAATTCGGATCCAACGATGAGGGACATACTCAAATTAAGACAGAAATCATACACATATTTCCCCTGTATCTGAAGCTCATAGCTACACATAAAGAGTTCTTAGTCCCCGGAAAAATCAATTGTATGCATCACAATTGGATAAATGTAGCTATACGGACTGAATGCATGCGGATGTGTCCGTAATACAGAACATATTTCAAAAGGCATGAAATCACACGCACAAACACAGATACAGGCATATATAGAGAACATGCGGCGCCTTATGATGATACCTTTATTATATATTAAAACAAAGAAGGTCGTCATTTGACCAGGCCGAAACTCCGACTGCAGTTCCTCGGCTTCAATACTTGAAAAAAAAGTCCGAAGAAACACGGGCTCGTCTCGATCAAAAAAATTTCAACGCCCGAATTTTACTGAACAACGAGACCGGCCCCAACGAAGGCAAAACAAAAAAAATCAGAAATATAGCCCAATCAAAGAATTGTACCTTAAACAAAAAAAAGGACAAAAAAACCATTTTTGAAAATACATTATTAAACATCAATATTGATTTTCACAAACTTTTTATCGAATTTTACACCCGCAACAGCCCAAAAAAGAGGTCCGCGACTTGCATTTTCCGCAGATGTTTTCTATATTTGTTGGACGACATATTGAACACGGAAGTGTAAGTTTATTCTCACAGTGGAATCTGGAAAATTCAATTGGAGAGAGGATAAGCGGCCAACTTCTTACGTCATACCCGTTTCACAGGGATAGGCGTGGGCTGTTGCTTATTTTATCTCCAAGGTATTCCAGAACCTCACTGTTAAAGTAAACATCGGCACCACGCTTGAACCGAGAATGATTATATACTAATCTGATAATCAATTTATATATTAGTATTTATCTTTTATTTGATACCGTATAGTTCCCATATTCTGTCGGTTTCCCAAAGGTTATTATTATTTTGCTCCACTGTCTAATAAAAGCTCTTCATTTTGAGGTATGGTGTTAATGTTCGCCAATGGGTTGGTTAGAACAACCCATTGGCGAACTATGATAACCTTAACTTAATGTACTCGGTTCATGATCGGGGTATTAAGCCGCAAAGCATTCTATAATGTCCGATTTTCTTTAAGAATTTCGGACATTTTATTGCTACATCAAGAGTAATATCGTATCTTTGCAAGTGGAATCATTGTGGATATGAAGACGATACTGACAAAGGAAATACGAAACATCATAGACCGAAACGGACCGAACAGGCTTTATATGGTGAGTGATTTTGCCCATCTGAATAATGATGGGCTAGTTACTCGTGCGCTTTCCCGATTAGAGAAAGAGGGGGTGCTCATTCGTCTTTCTCAAGGTCTATATCTATATCCATTACGGAATAAGTTCGGTGTACTTCGTCCCTCTATAGAAGATATCGCATACGCTATAGCGGAAAAGGATAAGGCTCGTATTATACCTAGTGGATTGACAGCATTGAACAAATTGGGACTTTCCACACAGGTCACGATGAATGCAGTCTATTTGACAGATGCCACAGCAAGGGAACTTACTATCGGGAACCGTAAAATCATATTCAAGCGTAGCGCACCTCGCAATTTTGCCTACAAGACAGACTTGTTCCCACTTATAGTCGCTGCCATGAAAGAATTAGGGAAAGATAACGTGACAGATGAACAGATCGCAATCATAAAACAAACCATTGAAAAATATGGTAGTCCTGATGAAATCAAATACGATTACAGCATTGCTCCGCAATGGATTAAACAAAGACTTGCATTATGAATTTTACTAAGCTTACAAAAGAAGAACAACTTACCATTTTGGCTAATGTAGCCGAAGATAAAGGGATTGTGGACAATGCCGTAGAAAAGGACTACTGGGTCAGTATGGTGTTACGTGCCATATTTTCTTTGCCGTATGCAGCAGCTTTTGTTTTCAAGGGAGGAACAAGCCTTAGCAAAGGTTGGGGATTAATAGAACGGTTTTCGGAAGATATTGACCTTGCAATAGATCCCCAATATCTCGGCTTTACAAATATTGAGACTAAAAGTCAACGGACTAAGTTGCGGAAAGACTCCAAGAAGTTCATAGATGGCTCTTTCGCGCTCGACGTTGAGACCAGATTAAAAGAGTTTGGGCTATCAGAGAGCTGTAAGGTTATAGTTCCGGAGACATCTGTCAGTGACCTTGATCCTGTAGTCCTGTTTGTCGAGTATAATTCAGTGCTGCAAACGAAAATGCAATATATACCCGAACGCGTCAAGGTTGAGATAAGTTGTCGTTCACTCATGGAACCGTCAGAAGATGTGAAAATGCGTTCTATGATAGAAGAGGCTTATCCAGGTGAAGAGTTCTCATTACCTATATTCACTGTTCCTACCGTAGTGCCAGGACGAACATTTCTGGAAAAGGTTTTTCTTTTACATGAAGAGTTTAACCGTCCCAATGGCTGTACGCATATCGAACGTATCACACGACACATGTATGACATTGTAAAGATGATGGATAAACCGTTTGCTATGGAAGCAATGCAGGATGTACAATTATACGAGGACATTGTGACTCATCGTAAAAAGTTTACGGCTTGGAGTGGATTGGACTATACGAGTCATCTTCCACACACAATATCGTTCCTGCCTCCTAAAAGCATCGAAGATGTTTTGCGTGACGACTATAAGCAGATGCAAATTGGCTTCATCTATGCCAATGCACCTTCTTTCGATGAGATTATGGAACGATTGAGTGAGTTGCAAAGCAGATTTAGGACATTGGTATGGAAAAATAATCGTTGACGGTATGGATAGAATAAATGTTGATATGACCGAAACTATTTTTTTTGATTGATAAAGAATACAAAACATAGTTCAATATGGCACATAGTTTCATAACCAATAAAGATCGTCTACTCTCCGACATTATCACGGGTATCTTGCCCAAATCGGATGCCGTAGATATTCTTGTGGGCTATTTCTATTTTTCGGGATACATACAGCTTGCCGATAAGCTCGCTGATAAGCATCTCCGTATTTTGGTTGGTCTTGACATAGACACTCGGATTTCAAATCGTGTCCGTGAGGTAGAAGAGTTGGTGGAATGGCAACGCATCCGGAGTAAGGTTCGTGAGGAATATTTCAACAACTTAGTGAGACTCATTAATGAAACGGATAATACCGATACAGATGAAACCATCCGAATATTTCGTCAATTTCAACATAAAATTTATAATGGCACATTGGAAATACGTAAGACCGAAGACCCGTGTCATGCGAAAATGTAGATATTTCTTTGGTGCGGGTTTCGCTTTCGCCTACCTCTGTGGGGAAGTAATTATAAATATAAAGGTTGTCGAAAACCTTTTTGTTGATACGATTGATACGTCCTATACGCTGGATCACCCTTGTGGGATTATATGGAATGTCATAGTTAAATATCGCTCCGGCTCGATGCAAGTTGTAACCCTCGGAAATGGCATCAGTGGCAACCAAGACCTTGTAGTCATTGGCTTGCATTTCTTTTTTAACACTTGCGTCAAAATTATTGCGAATAGTCTGGCGCATAGAAGGCGTTGCATCCGCTGAAGTATATTTAAGTGCAGGAAGTCCGGCATCTTTGAGGGCCGCACCAAGGTAGTTGGCAGTATCAGCGAACTCGCTGAATACAACAAGTTTGCGATTTGGTTCATTGGATAGTTTCTCACGAACAAGGCGGATGAACGATTCGAGTTTCGGATCGAACTTGATAATATTTTCCTTACCAAACCATTCCAAGTAAATAGACTCAAGAAGTGCGATGTCGGCTTTTACGTCATTGATAAACTCGTTCTTGACAAACTTCATGTCAATAACAAAGAATCCCTTGCCTGAATATTTCTCAAACGCATCTTCTATTTCCGCCATGCCATCATCAGTGCTTTCGTAAAAGTCATCCACATCAGGCATGCCTCCTTTTTTCCAAACGGGGATCTTTCCGGTACGGTCAATCCAATCGAGCACATTACGAGAAGATTTTATCATAAAGGCAAGCGACGTTTTGAAAGCTGCAACCGAACTTTCGAAGCGACGCACCAGCAAACGGCGCATGAATTTTGCCACGTTTGCTTGACGACCGATGAGCATATTTTAATAAATCAGTTGATAAATATATCAATCTGACAAACAGACTTTTAAGAAGATTTTACAGGGGTTTTAGTAACGATTTGGAGAATGTGCGAAATTCGCTACTTTGCGTAATCATCTTGTCAAATAACCCTTGTCAAAAACAAAGGTAGGAATTTTCTTTGAACTTGCAAAAATATTCGATTTAAGTGCTAAATACAAAACGAAGGCACGAGGTTATGAGCCTCGTACCTTCTTCCCTTTTATTTCTTGTTACCGTGTTAGATGGCTTTGATGACGAATGGGCAATAAGATTAAAATGGTTTTCTGCAAATTACGAAAAATAATTGATATATAGCCTATTTTCCGGTAATAAAAATGTAGCGACGGTGTTTCACAACTCTGTCGCTACCGCTACAACTAAAACAAGTTTTTAACCTTAATTTTATCTTCATTACAAATGAATACAAAATAGTTGATATTTGCAAATCATCTGTCCGTTTCCGGTACGAGCCATTCGGGGGCATGAAAAAATGGTATGCCGCATGATAGTGGTCGGAAATGCGCCGGAGCCCGATTCGGATGTGTCGGATGGAAAAAAGAACTCCGTCGTATAACGACGGAGTCCCGGTTTATGAGTGAAACGGATCGGCGGGGTTAGAAATTGCCTTTGTCCTTGCGGTCCCACCACAGACGGGTGCCACCGGTGTCGCCGTCGCCTTTCACTTCGGAAGATTCAGCCTTCAGCAGCTGGATGGCATTGTTCACCTCGACGGTGTTGGAGCTCAGTTCCGTTTCGTTGTACAGCAGGCGGCGCGGGCCGAGCTGCGTGTCGATGATCGAGGGGGCCAGATTTTGCTTCGGACGGAAGAGTTTGGGGTAGCCCGTGCGGCGGTAATCGGCCCACGCTTCGGTCGAGAGCGGGAAGTTGGCGATCCATTTCTGGGTGATGATGCGTTCGAGCTTTTCTTCATTCGAAGCGCCTTCGTCCCACTTCACCGTGATACTGGTGGTCGGATCGGAGTTGTATTCCGGCTTCCACGGGTCCGTATAACCCTCAGGTGAGGAGGTATCGTCGTTGATGTAGCTGCTGATAGCCGCATCGTCGATAGCCGCCCAGTCGGGGGCCGTCAGTTTCTTCTCGGTCCATGCTGCCGCGGCGTCGGACTGTCGGTAGCTCTTCTGGTTGCGGATGGAAACCTCGATACCCTTTTCATAGAGTTCCTTTACGCTCTGCTGCCCGGCGTCGGTCCAGCGAAGTTTGGCTTCGGCGCGCAGGAACCAGCCTTCGGCGGCGAACATGATGGGCTGCGGCGTCGCATATCCGCCGGCCAGAAACGAGTAGTAGACGCGCTGGTTATCGTTGCCGCCGTTCTTATTGCCCAATTCGCAGCCTACGGGAACTCCGATGTATTGCGCTCCCTTGCGGATCAGGATGTCGCTTTCGTTGTATATGTCCTCGTTGTTCTGGTCTTTCTCGCCTGTCGGTTCGGCGGTCTCCTTGACCAGATGGCGGACGTTGGTGGTGAAATAGAGCGGGCGGCGCGGGTCGTTGTAGCCGTTCATGAACGCTACGATCGACGAACCGATGCCCGAATCCAGCCAGTCCATCATGCGGCGCAGTTCGTTCGAGTAGGACTTGTTGATAAGGATGTCCTTGTCTTCGAGGACTCCGGCCTGAATGGCTTCCTTGGCGTATTTTTCAGCATCGACGGGGTTTACCTTGACGATGCGCAACGCCATGCGCAGCTTGAGCTGGTTGGCGATCTTCTTCCAGAGCGTGCGGTCGCCGTTGCACCAGCAGTCGAACGATGCGAGACCTGCGGTCTCCGTATCCAGTCCTTCGAGCGCTTTGTCCAGCTGTGCGAATATCGCCTTGTAGATATCTTCCTGTTTGTCGTAGGCGTAGCTGCTGGGGCGTTCGGCCAGTTCGTCCGCTGCGAGGACCGACGAATAGGGAACCGGGCCGTAGGTGTCGGTATACTGGAGCAGGTTATACGCTTCGACGATGCGGGCTACGGCTGCGAAGTCATGCTGTCCGGCGGCGTCGCACTGTTTGATCAGCCGGCGGGTGTTGTTGAATATTTTCTGCATGAAGTTCTCGTGCATGCCGCCGCAGAACCCGCGGGCGAGGTCGTAACGCGCCATCGTCCAGTTGCTGTGCGGCACCTCGAAATAACCGCCGTAGTTGTCGATCGACAACGAGGTCCAGTACTGGAACAGGTTCTGGTGGGTGGGGTAACTGAACGAGAGGGGAGTGGAGAACTGCGCTTCGAACGGCAGTTCTTCGGGGTCGATCTCGTAGGGATTGGTGTTCAGCTCTTCGAAATCTCCCGTACAACTTCCCAACAGTGCGAGGGGAAGCGCCATTGCGGTAACGTTTCTAAGAATATTCTTGAGTTTCATAATGTGTAAACGCTTTTGATTAGAAATTCAGTTTCACGTTCAGACCGAAGCTGCGCGTGGTCGGCAGGTTGAAGACATCGAAGCCTTGCAGGCCGTTGCCCGTACCCATCGACACGTCGGGATCCATCGGGGCGTCTTTGTAGAAGAAGAAAAGGTTGCGGGCGATGAACGCAAGGGTCAGGTTCTTCGACTGGCCGAACAGGTTACGGAAAGTGTAGCCCAGCGAAATCTCGCGCATACGGACGTTGGTCGCGTCGTATACGTAATCCTCGACGTTGTAGACCGAGTTGAAGCTTGTCGCGCCCACCACGTCGTAGTAAGCCTTGACGTTCGAGAATTTGATGCCCTCGCGCATCACGTAGCCGCGGTCGCGCGCCCGGCCCGTGCGTTCCGATACGCCGTATCCGTCGAGTGTGGCCTCGGTCATCGAAACGACCTTGCCGCCGATGCGGAAGTCGATGAGCATGCTCAGTGTCAGGTCCTTGTAGCGGAACGTGTTGTTCCAGCCCATGTTCCACTTCGAGTTCATGTTGCCCATGTATTTCAGGTCGGAATTCTGCTCGCCGCCGTTTACGGGGATCTGGTAGTCGGCGCCTTTGGGGGTTTCCGTCACCAGTTTGCCGCTCTCGTCGCGTTTGAGCGTGCGGACGTAGAGGTCGCCATACTGGCCGCCTTCATAGAGGATCACTTTGGCGCCGCCCAAGTTGGAGACCGTTACGCCGTCTTGGATACCGTCGAAAAGCTCGATGATCTTGTTGTCGTTGTACGAGAGATTCAGATCGGTGGACCATGTGAATTCGTTGCCGAAGTCTTGGAACCAGCCGGCCGTCAGTTCGAAGCCTTGGTTCTGGACGTTGCCCGCATTGACGAACTGCGATTTGTAACCGCTCTCCCACGGCAGCGTCACCTCGAAGTACTGGTTCTTGGTGTTGGTCTTGTAATAGGTGGCGTTTACGTGCAGACGGTGCTGGAAGAACTCTCCGTCGAAACCGACCTCGAACGAGTGGGTCTTTTCGGGTTTCAGCGTGCGGAACGGCACCGATTCGGGCGGGTTGATGGCGCCTTGGTCGCCGTAGGTATAGCGCGGATTGGTCTTGTAGACGGGGACGTCGTTGCCGACGATGGAGTACGAACCGCGGAATTTGAACAGGTCGATATTCCGGCCCATGTCCACGAAACGGTTGAGCAGAAGGCTGGCGCCCACCGAAGGATAGAAGAACGAGTAGCCGTCGGTGTAAGCGAGGGCCGACGACCAGTCGTTACGGGCCGTCACGTCGAGGAAGAGCGCCTCTTTGAAGCCGAACGTGACAGCTCCGAAGACCGAGTTGAGCCGTTTGCGCTCCAGTCCCATGGTCGTGCCGTTCATGTAGAAATTCGACGGGTTGAAGATGTTGGGATAGTAGGCGCCGCCGTTGCCCGGAGCGACGAACTTGCTCTGCTCGTAGAGCAGGCTCACGTTGTTCGAACGTGTCTGCATCATGCTGGTGCCGAGGGTGGCGTTGAGCGAGAAATCGTCCCACGTATGGTTGTACTGGGCGAGCAGATCCGCATAGAGCTGTTCGCTGAAGTAGCGGTTGTCGTCCATTTTGCCGTAGGTGTATTTATTGCCGTAGGACGACGCGTAGTGGTTGCGTACGTAGTGTTCGTCGGCGCGCTCGTAGCGCATGCGGCCCGTGAGCGAAAGTCCGTCGATGATCTGGTATTTGATCGATCCGCCGAATTCGTAGCGGTTGCGTTCGACGACGGGGCGTTCGCGGTTGAGCAGCCAGTAGGGGTTGCTGTTGGTCTCGTCGGTGGTAGTCACCCAGTTCTGGACGTTGGCGTTGAGCTCGCCGTTGTAGGTCTCGAAGTTGCTTTTGTAGCCGTTCCAGTCGCCGCCGCGCGGGAAGGTGTAGGTGCCGACGAGCGGGTTGAAGACGAAACCGCCGGCCGGCTGGTTCGAGATGTGCTGGTTCACGTATTTGGCGTTGAAATCGACCTTGATGTGGTCGTTGAAAAGGTCGAAACCGACTTTGGCGTTGAGCGTGTGTTGCGAGTAGTCGTTTTCAGGGGTGATGCCGCCGGATGTTACGTTGCCGTAGGAGAAGTAGGCTCGCAGGTCTTCGGCGCCGCCGTTGATCGAGATCGAGTTGTTGGTCGTCCAGCCCGTACGGAAGAACTTCTCGGCGTAATCGGGAGCCTTCGACGCGAGTTTGTCGCCCCAACTGTATTGGCCGTTCGCCCCGTATGTGTTCTGGAATTCGGGCAGCGAGAGCGGGGTGTCAATGGTCGTGTTGCTCGATACGTTCACCGCCAGACGCCCTGCCATGGCCGATTTGGTCGTGATCATGATGGCGCCGTTGGCGGCTACCGCACCGTAGAGGGCGGCGGCCGACGCGCCTTTCAGCAGGGAGATCGAGGCGATGTCGTCGGGGTTGATCGTAGACATGGCGTCGCCGCCGTCGCGCTGGGCGCCCCAGTTGCTGTCGACCTGATCGGACGTGATGTTCATCATCAGGGGGACGCCGTCGACGACGACCAGCGGCTGGTTCGAGCCGTTGATCGACTTGTTACCGCGGAAGAGTATTTTCGACGATCCGCCCGCGCCCGTCGAGTTCGGGGTAATCTGCAGACCGGCGGCCTTGCCCTGCAGCGCGTTGATCATATTGACCGACTTGATGTCGGCCACGTCATCGCCGCCGACCGTTTCGGCAGCATAGGAGAGTGTTTTCGACTGACGTTCGATACCCATGGCAGTCACTACGACTGCGTTCAGCTGGTTGGCGGTCGTCGTCATCAGGATGTCCAGTGTCGTCTGACCTGTGTAGGTCACCTCGTAGGGGTCGTATCCTACGTAGGTTACTTGCAGTACGTCGCCGGGCTGCAACCCTTCCAGACGGAATTTGCCGTCCATGTCGGTTGTCGTTCCGCGCGTCGTGTTCTTCACAATCACCGTTGCTCCGAGAAGCGGCCCGGAGTCGTCTTTGATCAGGCCTTCAAGGGTGCTGCCCCCCCCCTCCTGCGCGTAGGAACGCAGAGCGGTAGCCGGCGCAATGAGGCAAAAGGACGTCATCAGAGCAAAGCAGATGAAAAGTGCTCGGTTGGTTAATTTCCTCATAAATAAGTGGGTTTTAGTTGAACAAGAGTAAAGATTCCGGAGTGACGCCGTATCTTTGGTTTGATAGAAAAAGCAGTGTTATAGCGGCATATTTTAATGTTAAAAAGTAGTGTTATGAAATCAAAGATAAATATATTTTAATTAAATATCAAATTATATATTAAAAAATAATACGTGAAGTTCAGTATGTCCATAATGATATTTCGATTGTTTATTTCACTATAAATATATTGAATTTCAGCAAAATACACAAATGTCTTTGTATAAATTTTACGCATGATTTATTCGTGTTATGTTAAAAATATTAACGGACGTTATACGGATAATCATATTTGCAAATTATTCTCGTTGTTATATTGAAAACCATCTCCGCTAATTGGTGAGGAGTACTCTGCGTTTTCCGATGGTTTACGCCTAACTTTTTACGCTTCGTGTCGGCACGAATTTCTTTCGACTGATCCTCGTCCTCGGTTTTTTGGCTATGGGCTGGATTTCGGCAGACACTTCGGCTTTAGGCTTCCGCCCCCGCCTTTTTGGAGGCACTACCTGCAGGCAGTCTATGGCTTTCAGCCGCTCGTATTCCTCGCGCAACTCGTCGATGATCCGTCGGTTGTTGCTTGCAATACAATCGCGCAGGAGTTTTACATCTTCGCGGCTGAATCCGTAATGTTTAATCGTTTCGCGCGTCAGTTCGAAGGGCGCGTTTTCCAGAACCGCCCGACGGCACAGGTAAGCCAACAAATGCGGATATTCCGTTACGAAAATCTCTACTGTCAGTTCCTTGCGGCTCGTGGCACAAAAACGATCCTCTCCGTTGAAAGGATTATCCATCAACTCCCATTCGGGTATTTCCTTGTCCCATTGATTGCGAAAAAAGTAGGCGTTGAAATTAACCCGGAAAGAATCGATACGGCTATCGAAGCTTTCGTAGTTGTCGTTAAATTCCGCAACTGAAAATGTCTTTTCGTCGGGGTGGCTTTCTTCATCGTCCAGCGTAATCCAAAATACCGATTTCGGAGCACCGCACAAGATTGCATAGACAAAATGCGCCTTCTTTTTCAGATCATCGAAAAATTGCCGGATGTCGCTTTTGCGGATGTCGCAATCCAAACAGTCTTGAAGCAGATTCCCCAGCGTATAGGATTTTTGTGGCATGGTTCAGTAGTTATGGGTTTATAGAACAATTCTTAAACGTACGCAAAGGTTATAGGCACTTCGAGAATACAAAATAAAGGGACGACCGAATTGTAATTGCAATAAAATAACGATTGTCTGTTAACTAATCGTGGTTGGTCATCCCTTTTTCTATTAAAAAGACAATGCCAAATACGTTAGGCGGTGGTTGTGTGACAGTGATGATGTAAGTCCGTATCGAGTTTCGGCATTGCATTTAACAAATGCCTTAAATTATTGTGAGAATACAAAATATATCGTAAAAAAACAGGTGCGGAAACAGTAAAGTCAGTAGTGGGAAAATATGAAGCTAAGATTCGAGTATCCCGCACCCGTTATCGTAAAATTGAAGTATCGAAAAAGAGGGGCGGTAACGGACTGGTACGCCTCACACCACGATAAACGAAAAAGAGCATCCTTCGGCTTGTCGTTTCCGTCCGCCCCTCGGCTTCCGAAACGCGAGCCTATGGAGGCAGGAGATTTCGGAAGCATTGTTACAGAAGAAGCAGGAACCGCAACGGACTTACTTGACATGATAGCTACATCACTTCCCTTGTCACTCTCTTTTTTAGCGGTTCCTGCATGATGAAAAACGGGTGCGGGACTGTCGATGAAAAAAATAGTGACGCAACTTCGACATGAAGAATTCCAATGTCCCGCACCCAGTTCGGAGAACGGCCCGCCGTTACCAGATTTAGGTGCCTTTAAAGCGGGATTATTATCGACGGCGAGCGTTCTCGTTACAGCGAATGACGGCGCCCTACCCCGCACCGACCGAGGGTCGGCGGAACGTGATTCTTTCCGATTGGGAGTATATGGCCGTAACATCGTATTATTAAGGGTTCGTTATTAAAATCCTCGTTCCGGCCTAAACACATAAAAAAGCACGGAACGCAGGTACAGCCCCAACGGTCGGCCTTGCGAGCCTTGGATTGGTAACTGCCCTTACGCCCGTGCCCGCCCACGGCACAAAGCCGCAGGCATGACAAGGGTTTCAGACAAATTTTACACCAATCCTAAAACCTATTATATCGCTATAATAGTCGCAAGTTTACCGCTGGTATAAAGGTTGTCCTAACCTTATGAATATGTTACGGCTATGGTGCCGTTTTCATCCGCAAAGGTAACATAACTTTTCCAATTTAAGTTATGCGACCCGCCGGAAATTAAAAGTTACGGAACGCAGACCCCGCTTATAACCGAAAGGCTCTGGTAAACCCAACACTATAAGCACAAAAGGCCCACGCCCGTAACGTAGGAGTCATACCCATTCTTACGCCGGACATGGGCCGACGTTCGTGGGACTAAATTTGTGCTTTGCCTGTGTCTAAAATTTTACCAGAATTTTTCGGTCGGCAAAGTTCACGAATCCGTCTTCCGACGAATCGCTTGTCCCAAAGGTAATAGAAAAAATCCGAATCAACAACAAGTCATGCGCATTTTTTGTGCCGGAGGGATTATACAGTCCGAATAGTCCATGTTCCCGCTTTAACGGAATATGCCCTCCCGAAAATAACAGCGGGACGGTTTTTTGGCTCCGTCCCGCTCGTGGTTACAACTTCATTCCGCGTCTTTGCTCCGTTTGCTCGATGTCGATTCCTATTTTCTGGTAAAACTCCTTTCGTTGTTGTTTGAACCACACATCATCGTCTTTCCCGTTTATGGTGAATCGAAACCCGCTGGGGCCCTCCTTGTCGGGTTTGAGTTGCAGAACGACATCGCTGGCCCGGAACGTATGATTATACCTTATCGAATGCAGTTCGCCTGTGTATCGGTAAGGCTGCATCGTAAACAGCGCTTTGGTCCGCTCCTTGTCCAGCCCGACATCCTTGCAATAATTTTCCCATTTCAACAGCCCTTTCACATGCGGGAATAGGTCATCGACACGCATCAAGGCTTTTACCGCCTCGTACATCCGTTGTTTGATTTCGTCTTTTTCTTTATCGTGTCCGGCCTGTATCGTCGCTATTTCCCGTTGCAGGCTCTTTATATCTTTATCTTTGCCCTCTATCACGTCCCGCAAGTCTGCGATCTGCTTTTCATACCTCGCGGGCTTCGGGTCGTGGAACAATGCCCCGATTCGTTCGACCGCCTTTGTCGTGGCATCTACCGCCACGCCTTTTAATTTGTCGGTTTTGATCTCCCGCCGGGTCTGCGTCAGTTCCGACCGTGCGGCCTCCCGCTGTGCCTGTAAAGCGGCAATATCGACCGTTAGGGTTTGTCGCTGTTCTTTGAGATTCTCGACCTGCTCGGCGATTTCGTTCTTGCGGACGAATACCTCGCGGTAATATTGTTGGGTAGATATGTGTTTGGCTTCCGAACCGTCGATGCCGCGTTGCAGTCCGTATTTGGCCATCGCTTCGGCATAGGTGGTCTGGTAGGCTTTGAGTTTGTCCCGTGCCATCACATCATCGGCGCATAGACGCGGGCGGTCTTTCTTGGTGCGGTAGGTTCTCTTTCCGCTCGCCGCGTTCTTCGCCCGCTCCGACTTGGCCTTCCGCCGTTCGCCCCGGACAATGGGCACGACGGTCGCGTGGATATGGGGCGTTTTCTCGTCCAGATGCAGGACGGCCGACACGACGTTTTCCTTTCCGAAGGTCTTTTGCAGCCAGCCGCAGGAATCCTTGGCCCAAGCATTCAACTGCCCGGCCTGCCGGATGCGCTTCATATCTTCGGGGCTTCCGGAGAGCATGACACGCAGGGCCCGCACTTGGTTCTTCCCGATCTTGCGTTCCAGCCCGGCATTGTCCAGTCGGTGCTGGATCGCTTCTGTGCGGTTGGCAATTCCTTTGGGAAACTCTACTAATTCTTCATTGAGGTAGGTAAGTGTCGTTATGACGTTGGCGGGTGCGATTCTCCGCTCGACGTGTCCCGACATGGCGGCATCCGTTCCGGCCGCCTTCTCGATATGCAATACGACATAGCCCATAGCGGTATAGTTTTAGGTAGTTTGGATAATCTGTTCTCGGCGGCATCGGAGCGAAGCGGACGAGGATTCGGAGTTGTCCCGACCATCGGGCCGGGGAACGAGCATCCGCTGTCCGGGGCGCGGAGTTGCCGCCGCAAGGGGTGTCCAGAGGGGCTGCGTCCCCTTTGGCCTATTGGGGCATTTTCAGCGTTGCGGAGCAATGCGGAAAGAAAATGCCCTAATAGGCTATGCCTTTTGTAAAAAGGCGCGGGCGCGAAGCGGCCGATCTGTGGGCGACGGTGCCGGCGTCATGTCCGTCAGCAGGAGCGGGCGATGAAAGAAAACCGACGGCCCGCAAGCCCGTGCCCCTGTGCGCCCGGAGGGATCCTCCGAAAATCCCATAGGGCGCACAAGGGCGTACGGGCTGTTACTCCGCCAGACGGTATTTGTCGCCCAAACGTTCGGTAAGCGCCGACATGTCGCGGCTTATCTTTTCATTGGTGATCTTCGCGTAAATTTGGGTGGTCTTGATGTTCGTATGCCCCAACAGGCGACTGACGGTTTCAATGGGCATGCCCTGCGAAAGCGTGATAGTCGTGGCGAAGGTGTGCCGGGCAAGGTGGAAGGTGAGTTTGTTTTTGATGCCGCACTGCTTGCCGATCTCGCGCAGGATGTCGTTGCAATGGCAGTTGCAGGGCATGTAAAAGACATGGTTGTCGAGCCGCTGATCCGCGTATTTCTCGATGATGCGTTTGGGAATATCCAGCAGGCGGATACGGCTTTCGGTATTGGTTTTCTTACGTCGCGTGATGATCCACAGGTTACCGTCGAACATAGTTTGAAGGTTGTCCGTGGTCAGCCCTTTCACGTCGGCATAAGCCAGCCCCGTGAAGATGGAGAAGACGAACAGATCGCGGATGCGGGCATGCGCCTTGTTGGCCGTTTTATAGTTCATCACGGCCTTGATCTCCTCTTGCGAGAGATAACCCCTGTCCACGCTTTCGGGAGAGTTGATATAGCCCGAAAACGGGTTGAACGGCAGGCGCCCGTCGTTGCGGGCAATGGCGACGATATGTTTCAAGACGATCATGTAGCCCCACACGGTATTTGTGCGGCATTTCTTCTCCGTGCGCAGGAAATACTCGAAATCGTTGATAAAGGTAAGGTTCAGTTCTTTCAGCGGGATGTCCTCCCGGTGGTAGGTATGGGCGAGGAACTCCCGCACGCGCTTACACACGCAGCAGTACTTTTTCCATGTGGCGACCTCACGGTTGAAACCCACCTTTTTCCGGTATTCGACATTGTGCTGTTCGAAGAGTTTCAACAGTGTTTCCTGCTTTACCCCGATACCGAGATAGGCATCACGCAGTTTAGCCGCAGTAACATAACCGTCCGACTGCATCAGCTCTTGATAGCGGCGGTTGACATCGACGCGGATTTTATCGACGGCAAGGTTGATCTGCATGGCTTCGACGCTTTTGCCCATGGCGCGCCCATTCTTCACGTCCCACAAACGCGGCGGAACGTCCATTTTGCAACTGAATTGTTTGACCTCGCCATCGACGGTAAGACGGCACATCAAAGGCAGATCGCCCGAAGGGCGGGCGCTGCCTTTCTTCGCGTAAAATAAGACCCGAAACGTGCTTCGCATAATAAACCCGATTTTTGGTTACAAAATTAATACCTGTCGGGCCGTTTGTCAAGATGTAAAATTACGCAAAATACAGTAAAAGAATATGTTACAAATAAAATGCAGGGCAAATACTGCGTAATGATCTGGTAACGATTCTTATTCAGCAATAGGCCGTAAAACCGTATCGAACCAATTTCCACACAACGAAAATTAATACGCTATTGACTGTAAACCAATATTTTACACACTATGTTGCGCTATCCTGCTAATCTATTGAAAGTTTATTTACATCATCAATCCCTGTTTGGCGTTCTATGTCATTGGCCAATGCTTCACGTTTATCTTCCGGCACATATAGCACTGGCTTGTAACGAGCTGCTTGAAAGCGGTAACTGCCATCGTCCGAATCTTCATCGTTTGATTTTGTCCCATAAATGAGATTAAGCGTGCGCAGATACAAGTCTTTCAATTCCTTGAGGTCATAAGATAACTCAATAGGGTCCTGTGGAATAACCACCTCAATCTTTTGCTTTTTTAGGTCGTCTTTATATGTGTCAATCTGCTGTAGGTCAATGCGTGAACGGCGGATAACCAAAGGTCCGATAATAGAGCGAATTGTGCGAGCTATCTTAGCGGTTTCGTTTTTTACGTCTTGCTTGGAGAGTTTACCTTGACGCTGCAATTCGCGCAGTTCCTTGTACTGGTTGATAAGATCGCGAAACTCAATACTAAGATTTTCCACTGTTTTAAGTGTGGACTTGGTAGGTATCTGAAAGAGTTTCAGCATGGAATAGATGTCGGCAGGGTCGTTGTTAAATGGAGTTGCTGTCAATAACACCACCTTATTACCTTGACAAAGATTGTGCAGCATGGCATAATCTTCTGTGTATTCATTGCGGTAGCGATGCGCCTCGTCCACTATAATCAGAAACTGTTCATCAGGTTTCTTCAAATCATTGTAATGCGTCAATGCTTCCGAAATTTTACCACTGCTGAATACTGTGCCTGTGAAACCGAACTCGTCCTTATAAGCGTCCCATCCTGACTTCAAGTGTGGGGGTGATATAACAATAGTACGCAAACGGAGGTTGTGGGCAATGGTAGAAGCGATTATACTTTTTCCCAAGCCAACTACGTCTGCTACAATCGTTCCGTTATGGGTTTCGATAGACTTCAATGCAAGCTGAATGGCATCAGTTTGATATTTCAGGTTGAAGAACTTTCCATCGGTAATGTCGAAAGGTGTACGCACATTTGTTTTAGACGGAATGTTAAAATACTCGCTGAGCACACGTAGATAAAGTTTATATGGCTGAAAGAGTCGGTCAATCCAAATTTTACTCTCGACTTTTTCTTTCCAACGATCAACAGTGTTTTCGTCCACAATTGGAATGGCATTTGACCAAAGTTCGTCAAAGATTTGTTTTCCCTCCGTATATTTCCCCTTGTCTGTAAACCGTACATTGATTTCTGTTCTACCTTGCAAACCTTGATAGGAAAGATTACTTGATCCTGTGATTACATCACCGGGTTGTTCTCCATTTTCGTTATTGATGCTATTATAAGCAAAAAGGTACCTTAAAAATGGCAATGATTCATGCCATTATGGGTGAAGATACTAAGGCATTAACTTCCGATGAAGAATGTTCCGCTTTTTTCCGAGACCGTTACCGTGCGGAAATCGAGCATTCCGAAACGGAATCGTGGGACACTCAGTATCGCCATTTTTTAGAATCGGTCAAGGGTACTGATGAATACAATGAGGCTTTGCAGATTCCACACCGCGCCCGAACAGGGCGCATCGTGGATAAGCCACTCAAAGGTGTCATCCTTTTTGGTAAAAAAGGCGAAGATTTCGTTTTTAAAATTTCCAATGGCGACTGTGAGCCGACAATGCTTTCTGCCGAAGAAGCCTTGAAGCTCTTTGAAGCTTTACCCGATGAAAAGCCGTTTGCTACCACCGAGGACTTCGACCGATTGTATCAACAAGTGAAACTTTTACTATTCCGCAGCGATACAAAGAGCCGTAATGACAAAAACATCTTAAGGGCTATTCAAAAACTTAATGCAATTAAGATAAAACTGCCTGAAGATTACTATTCTGATCTTTTGGCGGCTCTCGATGCGGAAGCATTGTCTGGCTATGAAGTGCGTTTCATCAATCAAATGAAACCATCAGAGATTCAAAAATTATTCAAAGAGATTCCTGCCGACTATCTTATGCGCTTGCTCGAAGCACAAGCCAAAGTCGGAGAAGGGAACGAAACATTAATAATAACTGAAGAACTGCAATAATGATGGATTTTAGCAAAGCATATAATCGTGAGGATTTTGTCAATTACCTCCGCCGTGATTTCCTCCCCGATGATTTTGAGCAGGAAGAAAAGAATGTCCCATTTTGGACACAGATGAACTATGCATCTGTTGCCACTTGTCTTGGCAAGTCTAAAACGTTAGACCTCGTGGTCTATGAAATCAAACACCATTCGCCCCATGATGCTCGCGTGGGACTGTCGAAAGATGCTTTCCGTATGCTTGCAGGAGAAAAACAAAACCGAGCTTTGGTTATCTTCGTTCCAGAAGATAACTCGGACAATTACCGTTTCTCGCTGATTGAAATCCAACTCTCTATCGGTGAAAATGACAGTAATGTTACCCGTGCTTATTCTAACCCTCGTCGCTATTCTTACTATCTTGGCAAGGGAATCGCTTGCTATACGCCCAATAAATACTTGAATGAACTGGGTAGAGTCGAGGATGTGAAAGATCTTTTTGAGCGTTTCTCGGTAGAGGTACTTACCAAGGCATTCTATCAAGAACTGTCAGATTGGTATGCTTGGGCAATTAAGGTTATTTCTTTTCCAAACGATATCTCTACACAGGCAGATGATAAACGCCACAATCACGAGGGGGTAATCCGCCTTATCACTCGATTGATTTTTGTATGGTTCTTGAAAGAGCGTAAACTTATTCCGTGGCAGTTCTTCGATCAAGAGTATATAGCCAATCATCTTATTAAGGGTTTCAATCCGCATAAAATTGACAATCTTTTCGGCAAGTCGGAAGCAAGTGTTTATTATCGCGCTATCCTGCAGAACCTTTTCTTTGCAATGCTTAATTGCCCAATTACCAAGGAGGGAGGTACGGAGTTTACAGAACGCCGTTTCAAGGACAACCGCTCGCAGTTTGACGATAACAAACTGATGCGCTATCGTGATGAGTTCAATGATCCTGACGAGTTCTTGCGTCTCGCTAACGAAACCGTGCCATTCCTCAATGGCGGACTTTTCGACTGCTTGGATGAAAAGCGTACGGGAATGTACTACGATGGTTTCAGTGAACGTAAGGAGTCAATGGCGCAACTGATTGTACCAGACTATCTTTTCTTCGGAGAGGAAGCGGGTAAAAACATAGACCTTTCAGAATTCTACGGCGATGCTAACAAGAAGAAAGTGTCGGCTCGTGGTATCATTGACATTCTCAAGCGTTACAACTTTACAGTAGAGGAAAATATGCCATTTGATAAAGATGTATCGCTCGATCCGGAATTGCTTGGTAAGGTATTCGAGAACTTGTTAGCTTCATACAATCCAGAAACCCAACAAACAGCCCGTAAGCAAACTGGTTCATTCTATACTCCACGAGAAATAGTGCAGTATATGGTTGATGAAAGCCTTGTCACTCACCTCAAACGCACGGTTGGCAATGAGTTGGAGAGTGAATACCGCAAGCTACTTGACTATGCAGACAACGAAATTTTGCTTACCGAACAGCAGAAGTTGGCAATTATGCAGTCTCTCTATAACTGTAAGATACTCGATCCCGCTTGTGGTTCAGGAGCATTCCCTGTTGGTGTGCTTCAACAGATGGTGCATATTCTTAAGCAAATTGATCCCGATAATAGTCGTTGGAAGAATATGCTACTACAATTCGCTATTGATGAAACATCTGAGGCATACCTTAATTCGACTGCTGAAGAACGACGAGAAGCTGTTGCTGATATAGAAAGAGCTTTTGATGAGAATGTAAACTACCCAGACTATGCCCGTAAACTCCACCTTATTGAAAATTGCATTTATGGTGTAGATATTCAGCCCATTGCCATTCAAATTTCAAAACTCCGCTTTTTTATCTCCCTTGTCATAGACCAGAAACGGAATAACAATCCTGCCGACAATTTCGGAATTCGTCCGTTGCCTAATTTGGAAGCCAAATTTGTTGCAGCAAACTCACTTCTTGGTCTAAAACGGACGGAAGCATCTTTATTTGACTCAGAAGAAATAAAACAGAAAGAACGTCAACTTAAAATTGCTAAACATAAAATATTTAGTGCTAGACGACCTACAACCAAGGAAAAATGGCGCAATGAGGTAGTTCGCTTGCGTAAGGAGATTGCGGATCTCTTACTTGAAAAAGACTGTATCGGCAACGAACAAGCAGCCCAACTTGCACAGTGGGATATGTTCGACCAAAATACTTTCGCTCCTTTCTTTGATCCCGAATGGATGTTTGGTATCAAAGAGGGCTTTGACATTCTTATCGCCAATCCACCTTATATCTCTACAAAAGGTGTTTCAACTGCCGATAAGAAACTATTCGAAGCGGAATTTGGCTTCTCTGATGATACATACAACCTGTTCTTTTTCAAAGGCTTTTCCTTGCTTTGTGAGGGAGGATGTATTACATACATTACTCCTAAGACATTTTGGACAACTCAAACCAAGCGTAATTTAAGAGATTTACTGCTTGCCAATACACTTAATTACGTGTTTGATACAGCCAATCCATTTGAAGCTGTAATGGTTGACACTTGCATCACCTCGGCAGTTAAGAATAAGCCTGCCGCAGAAAATCTTGTGCGCTTTATGGATGGTCGTAAGAGTTTATTACAGCCCGAACGTCTGACCGTAGCTCAATCAGTATATCTCAATACTCAAAACAGTGTGATATTCAAACCGTCTGAATTGAATATGCGTATCTACGAGCTTTATGGCGAAAAGGTCAAAGCTCTGTATGATAAGTGGTGGGACAAGATTAAGACTTCTCGTGACATCGAAAAGAATAAACGCGAACTTGAAGAATATCGGGCAAGCCTTAAACCTGGTGATGTTGCACTTCTCGGGTGCTTGACCGAGGGTGGACAAGGTTTGGCCACCGCCAATAATGGTAAATACATTGCGGTAAGAAGCACCACTAAATGGGCGGAGAACATCCGTGTGTCTCGGCCTAAGAAACTTGCTGATTTTTTGGCTCGAACCCCGAAAGCTATAACCGCAGAAATGCGCCGTTACCCATCATATATAGCTTTTTTACAATCATTGTCAGAAGCTGAAATTGCAGAACTCTTTGATTCTCTCAAAGAGCAATATGGTCGTGACATTTTCGGTCAAGGTTATCTTTATAAGATTGTGGATGATTGCGAAATAGCAGATGTGGATTCTTTGACGGATGACGAAAAAGAGAACGGTATAGAAACAACCAAACCATACTATGTGCCTTATGATAAAGGAGATAAAGACGGAAATCGATGGTATCTTGAAACTCCATTCGCTATTGCGTGGTCTAAGGAGAATGTCCGTTTTTTGAAGACAGATCCGAAAGCTCGTTACCAAGGTTATACGTTCTATTTTAGGGAGGGACTTTGTTGGAGTGACATTAATACGACTTTTCTTAAGTGTAGAATTAAGCAAAAGAGTATTCATGACGTAAAAAGTATGAGTATTTTTGGCGTGTGCGACAAAGTTCCCGAAAAATACATTTTATGTGTAATTAATTCGACACTGATTAGCTATTATGTTGATACTTTTGTAAATAACACTCAGACTTTTCAAATAAACGATGCTCGTCAACTCCCAATTATCGTTCCTACATCTGAACAATTATCATTTTGTAGCGCTTTGGCAAAAGCTGCAATAGCGCAAAAAATAAAAGGGAACGAGTCATCAAACATACAAAAACAATTGGATGATTTTATAGAAAATCAAATCTTTGGTTTAGTATAGGGAGGGTTTTTGTTGGATAGATGTCAACTCTACATACCTTAAAGCCAGAATTAAAGCAAATGGCGTTTTTGATGTTTTGAGTATGAGCCTATTCACAATGACAAACCTTCCTGATTGGTACTATGTAGCCCTAATAAATTCAGAATTTATTAGCCTATATGTTGACAATTTTATCAACAACACTTCTCATTTTCAGATAAATGACGCACGGCAGCTACCTATAGTAATCCCACAAAAGAAAATATTTGAATCATTGCAAAAATTAGTTGCCGATTGCATCAGTCTCAAAAGAACAGCAGTGATTGATGAAATCTTAATGGAAGAAAAACAATATGAACTTGATAGATTGGTTCGTTTATTGTATGGAGTAGAGGATATCCATTAATCCTCTACTCCATTCTCTGTATCTATAATTGATATATGCTCTCAACTATTAAATCATTGGCTCTTTCCACAGCATTGAGTTCTTCTGAAATATCTAAATCTGTCGCAATTCCTTTTGCAACAGACCGTTTCAAGTCAAATGCTTTATCAAAGAGACGTTTACATTCATATAGTTGCTCAATAGTTGGTATCATAATAGGGATAAGTTTTGCATCACCAGTAGTACAATGAGATGTTGAATTTACAAGATTATCTACATAAAATGCAGCAAATCTTGAATTCATAATCGAAATAAGGTAATACTCTGGTGTTTGTTCTGTACATGAGAAAAAACTCATGCTTTCGGTACTTTGAACGGTCTTTTCTTTCTTCTTACATTTCATGTATGTAGTCAAAACATTATTCCAACAAAAACCCTCCCTAAAATAGAATTGAGGGTTACGAACAACGGGCATACCTTCCCCTTTCTTGCCAGAATTAGTCTTCAAAAAACGGACGGTTAATAGATACCACGCTCCCATCTGCCATTCCTTGATTTTGTTGGAGTTCTCAATCCGGTATATGCCAAATATCGATATAGTGTACCCCTTGCAATTTTCAATTTCTTAGCTATCTGCGGAACGCTTATCCCTTTTGCCATTTGACCCTCTATGTATTTGTGCTTTGCCACACATTTTGCGTTCAACTGCTTATTGCGTTGACCTTGACCTCTACCGACTTGATGTCCTTCCTTTTTTAACCGAGCAAGGGCTTCTTTTGTCCGCTGAGAAATCAAGTTACGTTCTATTTCTGCGGATAGTCCGAAAGCAAAAGCAAGTACTTTGCTTTGAATGTCATCGCCAAGACGGTAATTATCTTTAATCGTCCAAACGCGACTCTCTTTTGTCATACAGATATTGAGTATTTCCATAATCATAAAGAGGTTGCGTCCAAGACGAGATAACTCTGTACAGATTATCAAATCATCTTTGACAATTCGGTTTAGAAGCTTGCCGAGTGCCCGTTTAGAATAGTTCTTTGTACCAGAGATAGTTTCTTCTATCCAGCCATCTATCGTCAATCCTTCTTTTTTGCAGAAACGCTCTATCTCAAAACGTTGGTTTTCCACCGTCTGCTTGTCGGTGGAAACGCGGATGTAGCCATATACCATTTTTAGGTATATGATACCTCTTTTGTTTTGAAGAACAAAGGTTTTAGAGGCATTATTTTTCGATACATACCTGTCTTTTCTGCAAATTGTTTGCTCCCATGGGTTCTATTTTTTAATTCCATACCTCACATGTCTTTAATCATCGTCTTGTGGTTGTTTGTTTCTTGGAGTATTTATCTTTATCTCTCCACGGAAGTTCAGAAGAAGAACCGCCTCCACCAGTACCAACATGAACCTCCGCCGGTCCTCCGGCGGCAAGGGTGAAAACAGCGCCCAGCAATTCCGCCTGTTTTCCATTTACCTGTTCCTGCGGATCGAATACAGCGTTGACAAATTCCTCGTCCGTGATTTGTCCGTTGAAATGTCTTTGGGCCACATCATAGTCTATCTGGAATTTTGTGTCCTCAAAAAGCTCCTCTCCGACCCGTGTCCAGATGTGAAGCGACGGATTCCGATAGTTGGACACGTTGATTCGGACAAGCTCGGCACCGGATGAGAGGCTATAGCGCTGAGGGTTTGCCTTACGGTCGAGCAGACCTATTTGCTTCCGCTGCTTGTCTATAACGGTATCTTTCTCTTTTGACTGCCGTTCGGCGGTTTCCGCCCTGCGGATGGCTTTGTCTATCTCCACTTGATAGCCATTTCGCAGTTTCCCGATTTCTGATTTATGCTGTTCCTGCAACCGGATCTTTTCTGCCTGAAGAGCCTTAATCTGTCTATTAAGTTCGGCAATCTGCCCGTCCTTGTCCGCAAGTTCCTTCTTTGCCTTGGCGAGGTCTCCCTTTCCGAACCACGCAAGGATGGTATTCTTGCCCTCCTGTGCCTTCTCCACATCGGCCTGCAGCTTGGCTATGTCCTCTTCATATTGGATTACCTGCCGCCTGTAATAATCCGAGTTTGCCTGGTGTTTGGCGGTGGAGCCGACAATGCCCCGCTGAAGCCCGAACGGTTTCATGGCCGCTGCGTAACTATTCTGGTATTCATGTAATTTGGTGCGCCGCATCACATCATCCGCTGACAAACGGGGACCGGATTTCGTCTCATACTTCTTCTCGCCCTCCCGCTTCCTGCGGATACGCTCCCCGGTCACAATGGGAACGACGGTGGCGTGCAGGTGGGGAGTCTTCTCGTCCATGTGCAGTACGCACGATACAAGGTTCTCTTCGCCGAAGGTCTCCCTTAGCCATTTGAGATTGGCATCGATCCAACTGTTCAGCCTACCGTCATTGGCAATCTTCGTCATCTGCTCATGTGTCCCTGTCAGGATGATACGGATGGCTTTTGTCTGGTTCTTGCCGACCTTGCGGCGCAGCCCGGCCGTGTCGATGCGGTGCTGTACCGCCTCGGTACGGTTGGGCACTCCTTCAGGGAACCTGACCAGCTCACGGTTGAGATGTGTCCGGTCCGCATTGGCATTGGCCGGCACATAAATTTTTCCCTTGGCATCTTTTCTTTCTATATGGCATGACATTCCGCTGTCATTGCCGCTGCCACGCTGTAGGTGGCAGACTGCGTATTGTGTATTGCTCGTATCTGTTCGTTTTATGGTTGTCATTTCTGTTGTAAAATCCCGTTTTATTGCCGGAGGCATATATTTGGAGCCTGAGGTATTCCCTAGGGCTATGGGCTTTTTGACTGCCGGACGCGGAGCGGAGGCGGTGAAAATGCCCTAATAAGCTACGGGATTTTACGACCCCTTTCCCTTGGGACAGCAAGCTGTCCGGTGCCTTCCTGTCATTCCGTTTTTTTCGCATCAATCAGTTCGAGCCCGAAAGCGTCGATGAGGGACCGCAATACGGGATTGCGTTCTATCATCTGTTGAAGGATCATCTGCGGCGTGTCCTCCATCAGGAGGAAGTCTGCGATGTCCAGTCCGGCTTCACGCTGCGCACCGGTCGCAATCCTCTCCAGCATATCGGAACATGTGGCACGCCTGCAAAAGGATTCCAGCATCGGCAGCCGTTGCCTCCATTCTTCCGTCGCCTTGAGGTCGGGGAAGAGGACAACCTCCCGGCCGCCCAATACCTGCATGGTCTCGCTGTTGAAGCACCCGTGCATCCCTCCGGTGGCAAGCCAGATGAAGTCCGGGATGAAAAGGGCGGCGACCAGTGCCGTCTTCTCGCTCTCGACAACGGCTACGGGCTTGGCGGACATGGCGGCGGAAGTGTCCGACAGCAGGTGCTCTCCGAACAGGCACTGCTTCATCCTGAAGTCCGGCACCTTCCTTACCGAATGTACCCAGCTGACCTGGTTGAAAGGCTCCTTGATACGATGTCCGGTTGCGGCATCGTAGCCCATGATCTTGCCCGCACGCACATTGCCGTCCCGGTCTGTCTGCCAGAATACGGCCGCCCCGTTCCACATCCTTGACGTGCCGACCCTGTAGAGGCGGAACAGCCTGTCCGTATCCTCCTTGCCGGCCACCTTGGTGAAGTAGCGATATAAGGGGTTGATGTCGTACCTGCGCATGGACTGCTCCACCCAATCGGAGGGAAGAAAGGATATCCGTGGCTCCTGTTCAGGCATCGGTTTCGCTGCCGGTCTTGCAGCCACCGGTGTGCGGCAGTTTCTCTCCTGCTCACTCAACCTCTCCTTGACGGCCGGATTATCCCGGAAGTATTCTTTCGGAGTATAGTGGTAGCCGCAACTGTTGATATGGTCACAGATACCCACGTTGTCAGAGAAGGAAATCTCTCCCGCCTCGTCGATATAACGGGTAAAGCAGGACTTCCTGCCGCACTCCGGACAGGCGGTCTTGCTGCCCGGCCTGTATTTCTGAAGATGGAATCTGTATCCGTTCATGATGCTCTCTTTTGTGGATTCCTGCAAATGAAAACGGCCATTTGCAGTCTGCAGTCTTTGCAGTCTTGCAGGAATTTTACCTTTCCGGTACTCCGAGACTGCAAAACTGCAAAGACTGCAGGCTGCAACAAGGGGTCATCAGTTGCAGTTTCGGGTTGGCGGTTCATTATCGTTTTCATTAGATTTCCCAGATTTATCATATATGACTTTTTCGTAATGCCCGGCCTTGGACTTCCGCAGTAACCCGCTCCTGCACAGTTCCCTGAGGTAGTTCATCACCGTGCGCTCGCTGACATTCTGCTGTTCCTTGCCTGTGGCGATGGCCGTCTTCGTGTCGAACGTGTCCGGCAGCAATGACAGCAGTACCTTGGGCGGTTCCTCGCACATGTCCTCTGCCACGAATGAACGGATGCGGTGGTACGAGTCCTCGAAATAACCGTTCAGCCGGACAGCGGCTTTTACCGATACCATATCCACAGACTGCAGATGGCTCTCGCCGGAAGCATACCGCAGCACCTGCATGAGCAGGGCCAGCCGTGCCACCTGCGCCGGATGCTTCATCTCACGGCTGTCCACCTCGGCATCGTCCTCTATCCGGTTGATGCGTTCCACTTTCCTATTCCACCATGAGAAGAAATACTCTTTTGCCTCCCTGTCCATGGACAGCACATGGGGCGCCTCTCCCGTATCATAGTCAAGGGCAAGAACCTTGAAAAGTATCTGCTCCCAGCGTGCCGCTGCCAGAGATGCCCTGTCCTCCCCGCCATCATCCCAATCAGTCCATTTTGACACTTCACGGGATTTGGGCAGCACGAACAGGATACGGTCGAGCAGTCCGTTCTCCTCGAAGCCTTTCGTGAGCAGTTCGTGTACACGCTTGGTCTGCGTGGTTCCGACGATATTGATGCATGGCTGTTCTATATGTACGGGTACAGTGTTGCCGACCCTTGTCACATCCAGAGCACCGCCGCTCCATGCCGTGAGCAGCTGCTCTATGAGCTGTCCGTTGGTATAGCGGTTGGCAGAGTTGAACATCCCCATGATCTCGTCCACGAGGATGACCACGCTACGGGGATTGTTGTTGTGCGTCAGCAGGAGCGATTCGGGGGTGAAGTCGGACACGACGGTACGCCGCAGTACGGGCTTCTTCCCGTTTTCCCCGGCAGCTTTCCATGCCTCCAACTCCGACTCATACGCCTTGAATAGGGCATAGTCGTGCTTCCGTATGGGACGGTATGCCGCCTCCAGCGGCGGTGTCTTGCCCAGTCCCGGCCTGCCCACGAGGATGATGTAGAGGGCGGCATTGCTCTGCCATTCGCCTTTGATGCGGATACGGTAGGTGCCGCCCAATGCCGCAGATACAGCCGAAATCATGGCAGTCGCTATGAACTCTGTCTTGTAGTTCTCGTACCGGGCCATGTCAAGGATGACGGATTGAACCGTCTGCGGGAACACTTCCAGAGGGAAGCCGGTGTCTTCGGTATGTTCCGCCTCCATGCGGATCATGTTGCACAGTTCAAGTCGGGTGTGTGTCATGTCAGCCATTTCTCTTCTTGCAATAGGATGTCACACTCTCGGATTTCCCTCCCGTCTGCACACGCCGGACATCCGACCTGGCATACATGTTCTTGTTGCCCACCTTGACAGGCACAAGGTAGCCCCGCTTTGCCCACAGGTTGAGTGTGCCCTCGCACACGCTCAACAACTCACGGACCTGTTTCGTATTGAGCCATGTCTCTTCCGCCTCACGCTTCATGGCGGCATCCCGTTCCTCCTGCTGCGCCATGATGGTGCGCTGCACGATGGACTCGGCAAACATCTTAAGGTCGGCGGGCGTGACTTCCAGTTTCACGTTCGCGCCCTGTTCGACCAGACTTTCTATGGTGATCATAAATATCAGTTTTGAAGTTTGTGAAGGCCATCTTCAAAAGTTCCCTGATGCCCCGCTTCCGATGGCTTATAAAAGAGAAGCACCGCCGACCTTAGGGAAAAGGTTGACGGTGCAAAAGTATATGGGAATTGAAACGGATTGATATATAAGGCCTTGTCTTAAATTGTCATGACAATTCAAGTCTGCATGACCATGTAAAACGGCTCATTTTGCCTTATCCGGCGGCCGTTTCCGCTTCATCATCAGAGATGATTTTCTTGATTTCTGCCGCCAGTGTCCGGTACAGTTCCCGGTTCTCGTCGCTTTCGATGAGCGGGGCGGACTGGTCCCTGCCGTCTTTGATTACGTGCTTTGCCGTCTTCAGGAAGCCGACCGCCTGCCGTATGGCGCTCTCGCTTTTCAGCGAGGGCAGGTCGGGGAACTGCAGTGCCATCCCCACACTGTACTCCTTGGCGGCGTGCATTCCGGCCACCAGCTGTAGGTCTTTCAGCACATAGAACGGGAGTGCCTGGTGGACCGCGCTCGTGTTTATGGAAACGAAACGGCGGATGCATTGCAGGACTTCCTCCCTGTTTCCACACTTGAGATAATCCGCAAGCGGCCGCTCCTGTATCTTCTTCTTTCCGGCCGCCCGCTGCGCCTGCGGCACCGTACCGCTGACGGACTCCGTTGCTGTCGGACAACATTCGGTATCACCGCCTCCCATCCCGTCCTTTAAGGACTGCAAAGCCCATTCACCGATGCTGCCTTTCTCAATTGCGTCTTTCATGGCAAAGTGGCTGTCCCAGTCCTTCTGCGTTCGGAAACCGTTCTTTATGGACACTTCAATAATCTGTTTGACGACAATGGAGCAGCCCATCCTTTCGGCGTTCCCTGCCTTGGGATGTCCCGCCTGCCTGCTGACCATGTCAACCATCGCCTCGAAACTTTTGCCGTAGTACAGCCAGCTCAGCACGAGAGGGGCAGACAGGGTTACGCAGCGTTTTCTCAGACTCTGTCTGAAAATGTATCTCATCCTGCCCCAGAATGTGGACGGAGGCGGGGCAGTGTCTTTTTCCCTCTGTTTCCTGTACAGTTCCACGATTTGCCCAGGCACCGCGTTCTCCTTGAAATGGAGGCCTATGTTCCTGAAGCCGTCCGTGCTGTCGTCACACCATGACTGTTGCCATTCCCGCCTGATTCCGGGCAGTTGCTTGAAGATGGCGCGGCAGACGGCAAGGTACTGCATCTCGTTCCCGTCCGCCATCATTTTAGCGAAGCGGCGGTATTCCTCCCTGTGCGCGTCCTTCCACTGGAGGATGTCCGCCTTGAACTGTTCGTATGTTTGTTTCTGCTCGTCCATATTCGTAGGATTTTTGGGATATAAGATAATAAAAGAGGGATATGGCAATCAGTCTAATAGGTTCACCAGTTCCTTCTTCATCTCGTCGTCAATCTTGCGGTATCGTGCAAAAGCGCGACTGCCTTCCGAATGTCCCGACATGGAGGCAATCAGGTTCGGATCCTTGACCTGCCTGTAGAGATTGCCGATGAAGGTCTTGCGCGCCGTATGGGTAGATGCTACCTCGTATAAAGGTCTTGCCACATCCTCCCTTGTCTTGGGGTCGAGGACTATGACCTTGCGGTCGATGCCCACGTACTTGAGTATCTCCTTTATCTTCTTGTTGTAGCCGAAGTGTGAGAACCGGGGGAGCAGGGCGTTCTCCAGATCCTTGTAGCGTTCCAGTATGTCCCGTGCTTTTTGGTTGAGCGGCACACGCACTGTATTGGCATGTTCCATCTTCGTCTTCTGCGGGATGTACTCCACGAAACCGTCCACGATGTTAGCCTTGGTCAGCCTGTTCAAGTCGCTCACGCGGCATCCTATCAGGCACTGGAACATGAAGATGTCACGGTAGACCGGATAGGTTGCCCCCATGCCGCTCAGGTCGGCGTAGTACACCTTGTCCCGCTCTTCGAGCGTCAGGTAGAACGGGTCGCCGTACATCGGCCGGGCAATCTGGTACTGGTCGAAGGGGTTGTTCCTTGTCAGTCCGCGCTTGATGCACCACTTGACGACGGTGCGGATGCGGTAGAGGGAACCCGACATGCTGTTCTCGGAACGCTTCTGCCCGACATCACGGTGCTTCTCGTTCCGGTAGAATACGGGATACATGTCCACATACCTGTATTCTTCCTGCATCCACAGTTTGAAGTCCCTGATGTCGTCCGCCGTAATGGCGTCGATGCAGAGGTGGAAGCCCCGCTGGTGCAGCACCTCGTGGCGGAAACGCTCGTAGCGCAGCACTTTGTTGAGATTGTCGAGATGGTGTTTCCGGCTTTCGTCCGCGAGCGGTGTTTCCTCGATGTATTTCCGTATCTGGTACGAGAGCAGGTACTCGTCGGCTTTGTTGCCGCCCCTTGCGTTGATGTTGGGATGGTGGTATTCCTCTATCAGGCTTTTGAGCCAGTTGCCGTCCACGCCCCGGTGGTACTCTTTCGTTATGAGGTGGGTGATCTGCTGCACGTCCTTGTCGAAGGCCATCTTCTTCTCCTCCGACACCAGAGCCACGCGGGGCTTGTAGCCCTGCCGTTCCGGGCTCCAATGGTTGGGGTTGATGGACAGTTCACTTGCGGCCTTGATGTCCACACCGCCGATGTCACGGACACGGAAATAGACCCGTGCCTGGTCGGTGATGTTGTTCTTGGCGGCGGTCTTCCGGATGAATGCGGTCACTTTCATATGTATGTCCTCCTTTCTGTCTTAGTCTATCATTTCCACAAGCCTGCGCTTCATGTCATCGTCTATCGTGCGGTAGCGGCTGAACGCCCTGCTGCCCTCCACATGCCCCGACATGGAGGAGATAAGGTTTGGGTCGGGCACCTGCCTGTAAAGATTGCCCACGAAGGTCTTGCGTGCCGTGTGGCTGCTGGCCACCTCGTACAGGGGCTTCTGCACGGTGTTGTAGCCGTGCGTGTCGAGGATGGTGACCATCCTGTCTAAGCCGCAACGCTTCAGCAGCTCCCGTATGCCGAGGTTGTAGGTGTGTATCTGCTTGAACGGGAACAGCCTGTCGGCATTGGCATCGTAGCGTTCCAGTATCTTCAACGCCTTCTCGTGCAGGGGTACCCTGACAGTCTTCGCCTCGCATTTCTTCGTCTTCTGCGGCATGTATTCCAGAAAACCGTCCTTGATATTGTCCCTTGTGAGACGGTAAAGGTCACCCACGCGGCAGCCGACATAGCAGTGGAACATGAAGATGTCACGGATGACGGCCAGCTTCGGGTTGTTGCTTAGGTCTGCGTCATACAGGATGTTCCTCTCTTCCGAAGTGAGGAAGAACGGGTCGCCGTAGGTAGGCTCCTTACAGCCGTAGAGCACATAGACCTCGTTGTCGGAATACTTCATCTTCTTGCACCAGTGCAGGAAGGTGCAGAGCAGGTTCATGATGTTGATGACGGTCGTGCCGGAAAGCGGCCTCGGCCTGTGGTTAATGAGCATGCGGGGTGCATAGAAGTCTGGATACTCCTGCCGCAGCCTGTACTCGTTCACGACATAATCCCTGAAATCGTTCATCTGTTCCAGCGTGACGGTCTCCACGAAGAGGGTGAAGTCCGTCTCGCCCAGTATCTCCCGCCGGTAGTCATGGTAGCGCGACATCCTGCGCTCAAAGCGTATGATGTGTTCCTTGGTTCTTTCCGCCCCGTCGAACTTTTCCAGATACTCGTGGACGCGGGCGAGCAGGTTCGGGTGGTTCCGCTCGAAGGCACGGGCCGGGTACAGCACATCCTCGATGACCTGCCTCATCCACCTGCTGTCGGCCTTGGCCGTGAATGTGTTCTCCGCCCGCTCGATGATGGCGGCGATCTGTCCGGGCAGGCGTTTCTGCTCGGCGGCAGGGATAGCCGTCGTGCGTCTGTAACTGAGGGTGTCGGAATCCCAATACCTGTCCTGCACCTCAAGGGAAGAGACCACCTTTATGTCCACGCTCTTCTCCCTGACCCGGAAACAGATGTTCGAGGTCTCGGGGGAGCATTTTTTCAGATAGACGGAAACTTTCATCGGCGTTGCTTTTTTCGGTTATGCGGCAAAGGTAAATAAATTCCCGTAAATGTTCCCATATATCCCGAAGAAACTTGCAACAGATTAAGACAAATTAAAAAGTCATTCCCGAATCTGATACCACATAAAATACAGTATATCAATGATTATATTTGCACTTGTTTAGCTCTTTTTTTCATTTTGGTCTTTATTAGACTTCCCGAATATCATATATTGCAGTTCCACGCTTTCTGTTTCTTTAAACCCAAACTTTAACCGTCGTACGGGTGCTGGGACGACAAACAAAAACTTATTGCAACGATGAAAAAGTTGTTTTTCTTTGCGGCCGCTCTGTTTGCGGCAGTCTCGTTTTCGGCATGCTCCGATGATGACAAAGACGATAACAAAGATGCGTCGATCGTCGGAACATGGCAGATTACACGTGAGGTCGGCTATGAAATTGTGCCAGGAGAGGGTAAATTCGATAAGGATATAACCTATCCGATCGATGATGTGAACGACGATTACGGGTTCTATTACACCTACACATTCAATGAGGATGGATCGGGCACATACAAAAGTTTTAATTATTATGAAAACAACCAATTGCAGGAAGAATGGCCCTTAAAATATTCTATCTCAAACAATGTTTTGACAATTCCCCAAGAATATGAATATAATGGGACATTTAAAATCGAACAATTAACGAAAACGCAACTCGTCCTTTTCGAGGAAATAGACGATGACGGTTATAAAGCAGCAATAACATATACATTTAAGAAAATCTGATTTGCGCTTGCCGAATAAAAAGTGACAGACTTTGCGGAAGGGTTCATCCGTAAGACCTTTTGCGGAGTCTGTCATTTTTTGTGCTTGTTTTTCTGATAATCTTATATTTATTGGCGGAAACGGTGCGAGACCAGGGATGGACGGGCGGACAAACGGGTGAACTCGTTCGGATATCTTTTGGAAGTCAATCCAATACCGATCCCGTACACAATACCCGACGGACGGGGTAATGGCTTGTTTGCTGCGAAATACTCCTGTCGCGGCGGTTGTATTTTTTTGTATCTTTACAACAAAACGCATCACTATGAGAACGACACCTGACCGCATCACGGAGCTTCGGCCCGGGGAGATATTCGTATTCGGCAGCAACCTGGCGGGCATGCACGGCGGAGGTGCTGCCCGGTTGGCCAGCCTGAAGTTCGGGGCCGTCTGGGGACTGTCTCTTATACACATCTCCGAGCCCACGAG
>ENA-OYAK01000076-OYAK01000076.1-human-gut-metagenome-genome-assembly--contig:-NODE-76-length-21293-cov-4.542801_pt1 | contig 21293 bp, 21 predicted proteins | sample MGYA00244518_ERZ652821 | MGnify/ENA primary metagenome ERZ652821 (study PRJEB26926, sample SAMN06164597) | human gut metagenome | biome: ENVO:00009003; feature: ENVO:2100002; material: ENVO:00002003...
GCCAAAAGTATGTAACTCGATCAACAGGTACTTTGGGATAGTTAAATGATATAGTTCCACTAATTCCCCGTAACTGTGGTTGAGTGCTTGAAGTATTATTTTCTACCTCGAATTCATTATACAACTCTTTGAAGAAATCTGTCGCATCAACGGTCTTTTCGCTTAAAGACCTAAGCCCTGAGTGAACTAATCCAATTTTGCGATTTACTAATTGATTCCTCTCAATGACTCTCGAAGTGATGAGGTTCTCTCTCTGCAGCATATTCTTGAACTCTGGGGCAACGTTGATTTTTTCTGTAAGGATCTTAGCATCTTCTACTAAGAGCATATCAACAAAGACTTGCTTTTGCTCGACGGACATATCGAAAAAGTCTACAGACTTTCCCGACTCTTCGTCTTCGATGGTCAAAGACTGTAGTCGTAAACTCATTGGGTTTTCCACTAAGGAAGAGTCGTTATCCATAAGCATTTCGTATGATTGAATTGCTTTGGGGCGCTCAAAAGCGGAGGTCCCGTACATAATTGTTTTGGCGTTGTTGCAGTAAGCAAGTGCCTCGGGGTCAATTGAGCGCAACTGGTCTGTCACAGATCTCAATTCGGTTGGCTGATTGCCTTGGTTCTCCTCAGGGTTCTCAACCATAGGAGGTGTGTTAAGCGAATTGTTTGCACAAGACGCTACAAGCATTGTTAGCAAAATGAAGCTAACAAGCATGAGGGGGGAAGAAAATGTTTTTTTCATTGCTTATTCTAGTTATGATTAATACTTGTCGGCTACAAAGGTATGTAAAACATTTGAATAACTATCATTTTGATGTTATGTTTTTGTATATCGATGTGTTTCAGTCTATTGCAACTATGCAAAACTAAATGCAACGCTATTGTTTGCGCCCTCTTAGCTACTTAAACGCTTGCTCGTATCTTCATTGTTGAAGTTGAAAGTCCGTTGCTGAAGCTGTCCGAAGTTGTCCTCCACGTAGATGTCAATCGTTTGGCGGTCGGTAGAGAGTGAGGTATAATAGAGACGGAAGGCATCTCTCGTGAGCGGATATCGGTCATTCGGTTTGAATACAGTGCCATCATCCATCTTCAAGCAACCCTTGCCATCCGGCTGGAAGTAACGGATCGTGTATTGCGTATTGGCAAAGCGACCACTTCTTTTGAGACTACAGCGTATTTCAGCCGTTTCCCCCTTAGCTATGGAGTTCTGCACAGGCATCACTTCGAGCGAGAAGTCATAAGCCTGCTGTACATCCAGCTCACGAGTACAAGCAGATAGACAAAAGAGGGCGAGGGCAATCCCTCCCACAGCCCATATCGTATTCACTAGGAACTTTTTCATTGATGTTGGTAGTTAGATATTGAACTTGAGTCCTGCTGAGATAGCAGGACGAAAACGATGCAGGTCAGAGCCGAAGAGCAGTCGCCCTTGAGCTTTGAGGACGAAGAGCAGATTGTCTGTTAGGAACAGTTCCACCGAGCTATGTATCGCTCCACCATAAGTAAAGCGAGATCGATCCAGGAGTGTAGCCCCATCAGGTAGCAACCGTTTATCCTCGTTCAGCTCTTCATAACCGCAGAGAGCGGATAGTCCCAAGTAGCCAAAGACATTCTTCCCCCTATCTGAGAGTATCGGGTGCATATAGCCGAAATGCAGTAGCACATCACGCAGTGGAACATTGTAAGAGCGATAAGTCAACCCTTGCTGCTCATATTCCGCCAAGAGAAAAGCGTAGTTCGCCCGCTTGAAGTAGTGTGCGAAAGCTAGACCTACTCCAAAGCTCTCCTTTGCGAATAGTCTCTCCCCCTTGATAATCGGAATAGAGCCGACCAGCTCAACGCTATTTTGCCTAGGGATTAGTCGCTGTGCGTACGATGGTGTAACAGCAACCATAGCCACCATCACGCAGACCATCATGGATAACCATCTCTTCATCACCACTTCAGTTTAAGGTTATCAATCTTCTTAGTGAGCAAAAGGTCTTCAGGCTCCACATAGAAAGTGAGCGTGCGACTCCCGTTTCGCTCGTAGAGCGTCACTTCAAGTTGCTTATCCTCCGATAGTGTGAACTGCTCCAAGGCAAAGACTATTCTCTCAGAGCGTCCCGCCCCAATCCACATCACTTGATGAAAGGCCCGTAGTGGTTGTAGCATTCGCTCCTGTATAGCTGTATGCTTCGCCACCTTCTTGTCCACCACCTTGAACGTAATGAAGTCCACCGCATACGGCATATTAGACTCATTATCCATACGGACGTGGAAGTAAAGCAACCCATTGTGGGCATATAATCCACGAAGTAAGAAGCGCATCCCGAATTGCTTCGCTCCAACATGCTTGATGGTTCGCTTATCATTTTGGTAGATGCTCTTCATAATCAGCTTAACCAATATGGGCGATTCACTTCCCAGCTCTTTGAAGTAGATGTCCGCACGATTGCTCGGCAGTCTTCCCTCCGTAGGAGATAGAAAGTCCTTCATCTCCATGCTGAGCTTCTCTGGTTCATCCGCATACTTCACATGTAGGCTCGGCAATGGGCGCCTTGCCACCTTTCGGTGGTAGGTTTCCCATGGCCTGCCCCCGAACCGTACGTGCAAGTCTCCCTGCATACGGCTCTCCACTGGTAATATCAGTTTATTTGTCATGGGCATGAATTTTTGCATTACAATGTTTGCATACAGCCAATGTCTTACTCCATTTCTTAATCATCAGTCGGTGCCATTCAGTATCGGTATTTATACCTCTGAGTTTACGGACTTGATACATTATGGTCTTGACATTGGTTGCTCCACACAATTCACATTTGCGCTCCATAAGTCTCTCCGCAAGAGTAGGGAAAGGAAGTACAAATGTGTTAGGTAGATTATCGCAGGTTGCGTCTTTGTCCGGCTCTTGCCTCGCAAAGCCATCATTATAGAATATTCGGAACTTGGTTTCTCCTTTCTTTGCTTGGTAGGGTATCGCCAAGTCATGGTCTCTTCTGTACTTTCGTATAACCTTGGCAGTTGATGAATTTAGTTTCTTTGCCAAAGTTTTGCAGAAACTATATCGCATTATGTAACCGAATTTACTTCCTGCATAAGAGATGTTGTCCGCAATCCTATAATATTGGTACAAACCTCTGATTTCCGTTGTATAGCGTGCGCAGATTGTAGCAGGGTCTTCTTTGGTCAGGTAATTGCGTGGCATGGCATACCAAATTTCCTTTCCATTGATTACCCTAAGTTCCATTGCTTTCAGTTCCAATAATTTCTTTTGGACTGTGGCAATAGGCAGAGTCAGCATTATGCGTCCGCTGAACGGTCTCTTCAACCATCCCAGCTTATTTCGCTTCATGGCCTCGGATTTTCTGATAGAGATTTCATACCCAAGAAACTTTGCAGAATCCTGTGCATTAGTGATTAAGGTCTTTTCTTCGGATAATTCAAGTTTTAGCTTGTCTCTCATGAAGTTTGTAAAGTCCTCTTTCATTCTTGCGCAATCTGCTTTACTACCAATTACACCGATTAGAAAGTCATCGGCATATCTGATATATTTAAGTCTCTTGTAGTTACTATCCATTGCCATAGATGCCGGCACTCTCCGTGTCTTTGCTTCCATCTCTTTCAGTTGTGTCAGCAATTCACGTTTCGTGTCTTCATCAGTGGCGTTTCGGATAGCCTTGCGTAATCTTACAGCCTTTCGACTATAACTTGCGTGGAGTGGGTTTTCCCGCCTTTTCTTACCCTTGTCAAAAGATTCCGCATATTCACGCATGTATTTGTCGAACTTATCAAGGTATATATTAGCCAAGATAGGACTTATTATCCCTCCTTGAGGAGTTCCCGAATACGTCTTGTGAAATGTAAAATCTTCGATATAGCCTGCCTTTAGGAATTTCCATATCAGTCGAAGAAATCTTTCATCTGATATGCGCTCACGAAGAGTTTCAATCAGAATATGGTGGTCAATATTGTCGAAGAATCCTTTGATGTCACCTTCGATAAACCAATTCGCACCAGTGAAAAGAGTTTGGATGGAACGCAAAGCCGTATGACAGCTTCTTCTTGGTCTGAATCCATGCGAGGTATTCTCAAAATGCCCCTCATAGACAGCTTCAAGAATAAGTCTAACGACCTCTTGCACCATCTTGTCTTCAATTGATGGGATGCCCAATGGTCTTTTCTTCCCATTCTTTTTAGGTATATAGACTCTTCGGGCAGGCGTTGGCATGTAACTTTCATCCTTTAGCGCAGCTATCAGATGTCCTATTCTATCAACACTCATTCCGTCAATGGTCTTGCCGTCTGAACCAGGTGTCATGTTGCCCGGTTTCGCATAAATGCGCTGGTAGGCTACATAAAACATCTGTTCATTGAATAGGATGCGGTACAACCTTTCGTACTTGTAATGCACATCTTTGCTATGTGCAGATAAACTGTTTAATATGGTCTCTGGATTTCTCATACGTCTCACACGTTATCGTTTGACAATATTAAAATTACCGAGCTGTTCCCCTTTGCCATGTACGTGGCTTTCCCACGCTCAGACTACTACGGGAACTCCGTTGCCATGCGGAGTTTTCAGAGCCTATGCTCATAGCCTTTCGGCATCTCCGTGTAGGCAATCCCCATTTAGTGGCCTTGATAACTTGGCTTGACAGACTGTCGGATGCAACGTACATCCTTTTCCGTTCTCTGACGGATATGTCGCAGTAAATTCCTTGCCCATCACTCCATTCAATAAGCGTGGGTACTGCGAGGCAACGTATGTAACTGCTTTCCGTTGCCACCTCTACATTAGTCATAGGACTATTGTTCAACCAATCAGGCTTCATCCTTGTGTCTGTCTTTTCCCATAGCAATTCAGTCGCAGTTTAGCAATTAACTGACTTATCGCGTTACCGACATGCTTCACTCCCCGTTTGGTTTCCCATTCGGATAAGTCGGTATGGGATAGGTTTATAAATTGGAATACTAACCTAATCACTTGCCAAAGTGATAATTATCAAGCCCCTATTATGGGCGCACTGTATGCGTAGAATGAGCCATCCTCACAGATGACGCTCATATTGGTCTCCGTCTCAAACTCACGGACGGCAGCCTTTACACGCAGCACATTCTCCGCATCGTCAGCTTTCCCAGCAATAATGTTTTGCGACCCGAGGTCTACATAGCGTATAGCTGCAGGAAAGATGAGATGTACCGTCTTTTCAAACGTAACCTCCAGCCCGTAGGGCAACACGACCCGTCCATTCGGTATCGATCGGCTCATCCCTTGGTAAAGGTCTCCGCTACTCAGTAGTTGATTGTTTCCCTCCACTTGTTGTGCCATAGCGGGGAGCGTTATCGTAGCACAAACCACGATAGATAAAATCCATTTCTTCATAGGTATATCAGTTGTTATTGTTAGAGTTCTAAAAGCTTACTTCGTCTGTACAAGGAATAGTCTATATCCCCCTTTGAGCGTCACCTTAATTGTTCGGAGCTTCTTCTGTAGTAGTTGTCCAGCTCCCTGCATCACCCCTCTAGTCACCTCGGAGATGATTTGGTCTTTAGCCGAAGAGGAAAAGGTGAAAGAGGTACCCATCGATCCCCCGACATTTGCCCCCATCTCCTTGAGCGCCGACACCTCTTCAGAGCCAGGAATGTAGACTCCCATCTGTCCGTCTGTATCATAGGCAGATAGTTTGACCGGCAGAATGCGACCATTCACCTCTATGCTCTTAATCACTAGCTGCATTCGGTTGCCATCTATCTTAGCTTGTGCCATTAAGAGACTATGCTTCGGGATTGAAGTTTGTTGCACGCGAGCCGTCTCCAGTAGGCGAAGAGCAACGTAGTCGCCCTCTTTGAGGGTTGTTGTTTTGTCCACCACTACGCAAAGGGTATTGCGCTCGCCAGAGAGTGCGGAGCTATTAGAGAGCGAGTGAAAGCTCATATTCCGCTCCTTGGCTCCGTACATCTCCATAAACTCCTCGTCACTCATTGGCTGGTCCAGTGCTGAGACCAACGGCTTGTGGTCAGCTATTATCTCCATGGGAGCCTCGTCCTTGGTAGCTCCATCGCTAGGCGGAGATACCATCTGAGACTGCTCACTCATAGGCATAGCTCCATGGGCAGGAGAGGCTCCAGCTGCAGGCAAGTACTTAGCCGCCATTTGGTAGCTCTTCTCCATAAGAGCTAGTTGCTTAGCTTCCTCATCATCGTCTTGTTGGCTAAGCTCGTGCAGTTCACGTCTGAGGTCATCAATCTCCTGTTGCATAGCTTCTCGCTCCTCCTCATAAGGGTCAGAGCCGTAGAAGTCCGCTAGCAGACGGTTGTTCTCCTCGTAGCGTTGCATCGAAGACTCAATCTTATTCCCAACGACCGCCTCCTGCGGGTCGCTCTCAGACGAGCTTCCCTCCTGCTGAAAGTACTCCGCCAGTCTCCCCACCTCCTCACGAGCTTGCTCCTCTTGAGTTGTATGGTCAACTAGTTCATAGGCTTTGAGTTTATTCTCCGTTAGCTTTTCGGTCGTAGCTTGTGGTATGTTGTCATTCAACCCCTCACCAGCGTCCGGTTGCTCCTTAGTGGCGGGTGCAAATATAAACCACATAGCAAGGGCAAAGATAATCCCTAGCCCTGCGAAGACTAACACCTTCTTCAATTGTTCTTTCTGTTTATGCTCCATAGTTACTAATCGCTAAATGTTCCATTCTCTTGATGTAGGTTGTATCCCTCTGTATCGGGCTGTCCACCAGCTCTCCCATAGGGATAGGTGGCATCTCCTCACGGTGCGGGAGGAAGAACTGTGCCACCATCCAGATTGAGCAGACTAGGTAGACGAAACTCAGTCCGTAGACAATAATCTGTCGCTGTCTGTTCGTTAGCATATTGCATCGCTCTCTTAGCCGTACCTGCCCTCTCAAATAGCTCCTTCTGAGGGTAGGTCTACTTCTCCGCTTCATAGACTTATCGCTTGTAAGTTTGGATGTCACGATTCTCTCGTACGAGGAAGTGCTCCATCAGAAACCCTTGCGGATTGTTGTCCGAGCGAACGGAGTTTTGTAGCGAGCAGCTAGTCACCAAGCTCCGCTCCGTGACATTGCTCTGTCGGATAATAAACTGCCGAGCAAAGGTGGTTACTTCGTAGGGGTAAGAGTCAAAGTCACACCGTATGGAGTCAATCTCTATACGTTGGTTGACATTGCCCGAGATAGCTCGATTGTAGTACCCCTTCTCCGCTAGATCCTTGTAGTAGTTAAAAGCGGACTTGTCGCACAGTTGGAAAGCACGCTCCATATTCTTCTCGATAGCATCCTTGTCGGGTGCAATCGTGAAGAAAAGCTCGTGAAAGCGTCTTACATGCTCTCGAGCCTCCACTGGGCGGTTCATCGAAGCGTCTTGGCTAAGAGCCAACATCAGAGACTTCCCTTGGTCTAGTACGTACACCTTCTCACGCTGCTTCTTAGCAAAGCTGTACGAAGCATAGACCGCATAGCTACTGACCGCTATGCAGACTATCGCAAAGATGATAGCGTAGAGCCTAATCTGCTTGAAAGAGGTCTCTATGTTTGTGAGTGATTTGAATTCCATATTCCATTATTCTAATTGTCTTATATCTAAAAACTTCTGAGGGGTGGTCTAGTGCCAATGCGCCTTGGCACTGTAGTGCCATACGGGTGAAACTCTAGTGCCAACCCCACTTGGCACTGCAGTTTCATACGGAAGAAACTGTAGTTTCATAGGTAAGAAACTCTAGTTTCATGGGTAGGAAACTCCAGTGCCATAGGTAGGAAACTGTAGTGCCGCACGGCAGGCACTACGCTTACCTCCCCAGCTACTACATTGACACACATGGGAGGAGCTAATCCTACCCACCTGACCGTCATACGACCGTCACGTGGTCATCGCATCCTCATCAAGCGTGTCTTAGCCACCCTTCGGCTGAAGGGACGCTATTTGCCCTTGATAAGTGCCCCTTTGATACGTCCGCCTACGTTGCCAGCTATAGATCCAGTGGCACCAGCTACTGCCTTACTTCCCGTATAGGCACCCTGAGCACCTCGTTGCGCCGTCTGATTGACATTGCGTCCGTATGCCCCGATACCACCGCCAGCCTCTATAATCCAGCCCGCTACCGTAGGAACACAGAAGTACCCCACGATACCGATCAGGAAGAAGACAATGTAGTACCAGCTACCCGAATCGGGCAGATAGTTGGGGTCACTCAATGCTGCAATATCCTTCTGCACCATCAACACCTGTATCTTTGTGAGGAGAGCCGAGAGGACAGAGCTCACGGGTAGCCACAGATAGACCGATATGTAGCGAGAGAACCAAGCCGTAAGCGACCCTGACAAGCCATCCCAAACTGCAATACCAAAGACGATTGGTCCCAGTATGCTCAGCACGATAAGAAAGAAGGTCCGGAGCGTATCAATAATCAGAGCAGCTGCATGGTATAGCAACTCTATGAGGTCATGGAGTTGCTTCATCAGCCATTGCTTTGTTTTGTAAGCAGCACGCTCGGCATACATTCCAGCGATGGTCACCGCATCGCTCGGTCCGATGATCCCCATCTCCTCTATCTTTTGGTCAAAAGCTTCATTGGAAACCAAGTAAGCCGTCTCGGGGTTACGGAGATAGGCAGCCTCTTGTAGTTTGTCTCGCTTAGCAACCAACTTGTCTAGTTGTACCGTCTGCTTATTGACCATTCGCTCTGTACCTTGTACCACAGGAGAGAGAATCGTATTCATCGTACCCAGCACAATCGTTGGAAAGAACATAATACAGAAGCCCAGCACAAAAGGTCGCAGTAAGGGAAAAAGGTCAATCGGCTCGGCACGAGACAACGAAGACCACACCCTTACGGCTACATAGAAGAGCGCTCCTAAACCCGCAATCCCCTTGGCAATGCCCGTCATCTCTCCACAGAGAGGCATCATCTCCTGATAGGTGGAGCGGAGTAATTCATGTAGTGATGCAAAGTCCATAGATCCTAACGGCTATCTTTACGTAGTCAGTCTTACCAATATCGGCTTTCTGGATTTCCATAAAGCGCTTTGACCGATGCTAGATCATTCTTCTCGTGAGCACGTACATAACTCACGGAGATATTCTTTCGGGTGTAGTAAGAAACAATCGATCGATACTCACGTAGTGTCGTATAGATGCGGTCTATCATCTGCATACGCTCGCTATCATTCATCGAGAACACCTTGCTCTTAGCTACAGACTTCAGCTCCTTAAGACTCTCGCCACTCAGTTCCAAGAGCTTGGCATATCCAGCAGCCATAGCGGCTAACTCTGTGGGGCGGAAGTTTGGGTCCGCTAGCATCTTCTTGTAGGAGGTTACATAGATCTCTGATATGTCTCCCACCATTAGGATGCACTCCTTCACCTTGTAGGCATCGCCTATAAGGTTGTTCACCTGCTTAAGTGCATCGTAGTACTTCTTGGTGTCGTTGTACAGTTTCTCCACCTCCTTAAAACCACTTAGCGTGTTTTTGACCGTCTTCGAGGCGGTGGCAATCTCCTTAATGGAGTTAGCTATGTTGCCAGCAAAGTTCCCAGGGTCGGTAACCACCCACTGAGCGTGAGCTTGAGGGATAAATAGGCTCATTGCAAAGAGAGCCATCAGCAGATACTTTTTCATTGTCACTAGGTATTTGATTGTTACTATTATTGCTTATCTCTTTTCTCTATGGCGAGTTGTCGGATGGCCGACTCAATGTCTCCTCCCAGCTGCTCCGCACGTTGCATGACTTCCAGCTTTTCTCGCTCCTCTGTCGTATAGGTGAGATACTCCTCCATACTCACCTCTGTAGCATAGACGGCACTCTGCATACCTCCCAGCCCGACCCACACCTCTTTGTAGAGTCGGTGAGGATCATTGTTCTGATTGATTGAGAGGATTTGGCTCTTCTCCTTTTCGGAGAGACCCAGCATCGACTGGATGCCATCAAACTTGGTCATGTACTTACGCTGGTCTAGGAGGATCTTACAGTCAGAGTTGTTGATGATACTCTCCTTCACTACGGGTGAAGAGATGATGTCATCTACCTCCTGCGTCACCACAATAGCCTCTCCGAAATACTTTCTGACCGTCTTGTAGAGATACTTAATGTAGTCCGCCATATTCTCCGAAGCGATCGCCTTCCAGGCCTCCTCGATAAGGATCATCTTGCGGATACCCTTCAGTCGGCGCATCTTATTGATAAAGGCTTCCATAATGATAATGGTCACCACGGGGAAGAGGTCTTTATTGTCCTTCACTTGGTCAATCTCAAAGACGATAAACCGCTTTGAGAGCAGGTCTATGTTCTTATCCGAGTTCAGTAGGAAATCGTAACGACCACCTTTGTAGTACTGCTTGAGCGTAGTCAGAAGATTATTGATATTGAAGTCTGAGAGCGTCACCTTGATATCTCGCTGCTCCATATCCTTACGATAGACATCTCTAAGGTATTCGTAGAAGCTGTTGAAGTTCGGGACGATACTAGCATCTGAGCAGATGAGCTCGATATAGGCATTGACAGCAGAGCCCAGCTCTCCAGCCTCAGTCTTGGTGACCCGCTCATCGGCACTCTTCCAAAGCGTCATCAATAAAGTGCAGATACTCTCCCGCTTCTCTACATCAAAGAACTTGTCATCCGTATAAAAAGGATTGAAAGAGATAGGATGGTCATGGGTGTAGGTGAAGTAGACTCCATCCTCTCCCTTTGTCTTACGATGGATTAGTTCGCACAACCCTTGATACGAGTTACCCGTATCGACCAAGAGGACATGCGCACCCTGCTCGTAGTATTGCCGTACCATATGGTTCGTAAAGAAACTCTTACCACTGCCGGAGGGACCGAGGATGAACTTGTTGCGGTTGGTAATGATTCCTTGCTTCATCGGCAGATCAGATATGTCGAGATGTATCGGCTTACCAGATAATCTGTCTGCCATCTTAATCCCAAAGGGTGAGAGCGAGTCTTTGTAATTGGTCTCTGCCGTAAAGAAGCAGAGAGCAGGCTCAATGAAGGTGTAGAAAGACTCTTCTGCGGGAAAGTCGCCAGCATTACCCGGGATAGCCGCCCAATAGAGGGTCGCTGTATCGATGGTGTTATGTCTAGGACGGCACTCCATCAAGGCTAGGGCAGAGCCCACATCATTCTTGACTTGTCGTAGCTCCTCTTCATCGTCACTCCATGCCAAGACATTAAAGTGAGCTCTGATGGAGGTGAGTCCTTGAGAGTGTGCTGTGTTGAGATACTCCTGTATCCACTCTTCGTTGATTTGATTACTACGGCTGTAGCGCGCTAGAGAGTGCATATTCCTAGCTTGCTTCTCAAAACGCTGCAAGTTAGCCTCGCTATCTTCAATGAAGAGGTATTGATTGTAGATATGGTTGCAGGGGAGCATCAGCCCCACTGGAGAGGCAAAGGAGAGCCGACAGTCCGAGCGGTCTGTTGATAATCGCTCATAGCGACCATCGGTCCTGACCGTAGTGGGTAAATCATCCGTATCCGAGAGCGTATGCAGGCACAGCATATTGTCTCCCACACGTACAAGGTCTGCCCCCAAACGTATATCCTCCAATGTGCCGTGTCTGCTATCTGATAGAGAGAAGTAGCGATCTAAGAGAGCAGCTTGCTCCCTAGAGCCAACCAGCTCAGCCTCGCTCATTCGAGCCAGCTTTATCAATTCGGAGTCATTGATGATGCGTTCGAACTGATCCACAGCCTCCATAAACTTCACCATCTCCTCTTCGTTGGTAATCTCTTTAGGGAGTAGATGACCTCTACAAAGCGTTGAGAAGTTACTCTGCTGTGCCATACGCTGTCTATTGCTCTTCGTGATAAAGAGGTAGACGGTGTGATGCAGATAGGGTCGCTCATTGAAGTGTCTCTCAGAGGCACGAGCGAGAAAGCTCAAAGGCTTTTCCTGACCACGCTTGCAAGTCGTATGGTAGCACTCCTTGATGAACCAATCTTGCTTGTGAACGATCGTGAAGTTGGGGAGTACCTTGATGGCTTTATGCCAAGTAGAGTGCATCGTCTCATACTCTGCGGATGTGACTGTAAAAAGCTCGGGTAGCTCCACTCGAAAAGCAACCGTCACATCAGCATCCTTACTTACAATGCACCCATGCTCTACACTAAGCAAGGGGAACTTGGACTCTAAGGTGGTTATCTTGCTTCTGTTTCTCATCATTTAGCGCTATTGAGTTGGTGAAAAAGCTGATAGACCGAACGGCGGTTCAAGAGATACCTCGGATGTCTTCTTATAGCTCCTCGCTTCATCAATCCATATTGACCATACTTGCGATTCATGGCGAACGTTTGCCACACCACAACGGTGGCACCCACTACGCCTATGCCCAAGCAGATGATCTGACTGATGCCACAGAGATAGAGAATCACTACAAGGATGAAGATACCCAGTAACCCTCCTGCAAATAGGAAGAGGTAGTGAGCCTTCAAACCCTTGAACTCCACCGTCCGACCGACTCCTTTATTTACTTCCCAACTAGCCATTAGAGGAAGAAGCTACGCAGGATGGTAGCTGCTACGATGAGGAAGATACAAGCTCCAAACCAGCTTGCAGCTGTCTTGCTCGTATCGGGGTCTCCTGAGCTAAACTTATTGTACACCTTGACACCGCCTATCAAGCCCACCACTGCCCCAATGGCATAGATGAGCTTGGTGGCTGGGTCAAAATAGGAAGTGACCATCTTGGTCGCTTCATTGATGCCCGCCATACCATTGCCTTGGGCAAAGGCTGTCGCACCTGTCATCATCAGGGTCAGGGCAAGCATCGCTAGGCGTTCCTTGCTAATCATTCGTCTGTTCATTGTCTGTCGTTATATCAAGTTGTTAAAGAATAATCTTGCTGTTCTATTGTTGGGTTACAAGTAGTAAGAGAGCGGTTTCTCTTCTTCTCCCGCTTCTGCCTCTACTTGGGAAGGTGCGGGCTCCTCTTCTAGCTCTTCAGCTTTCCGCAGGGTTGCAAAGAGATTGCGGTGAGCTTCCTCCACTTCTAGCGTGTACTCTTTGAGCCGATCCATAAGCTCCGTTCCTCGCAAGGTGCGGAGCGTCTGGCACACCTCCTCTTCATTTTCATTAGTCAGTGAATCCTCTTGCTTACTCCATTGGCTAATCCGAGATAAATCTCTTGCTAGGATGGCGGTCGGGGAGAGTTCGGGCAGTGCTTCGCTGGCAATCTGTAACTCCTCCCGCAGGATGCTCTCCTCATCTAGATCCTCCATCGTGTAGGCAACTTGTATCTCGTTTTCTGCCTCAGGAATAGTTTCGCTTTCCGCTTCTAAAGGCTCTGTAGCGTCATCTCTTTGCGTTGACTTATCACTATCTAACTCTGCAAATGTAGCGGGATTATCGACCGCTTTTTCAGATGAGGAACTCTTAGGAACCGTAGGGAAAGATGAGGAAACAAAAGGCTTGCTCTTGCCGATTAGTTCGTCTCTCACTGGTTTCTTACATTCTTGATTGGAGTCTGCCCGTTCCGTCTTCTCTTTCTTGGCTGTAGCCTTTCTTGTAGGGTCTTGCTTAGAGCTGTTCAAGAGTCTCCGCCAATAGGTGATGCCAAAGATCACCCACACAATCCCTAATAAGAGCAGTAAGCATCTCAATGTCTCTTCAATCATAGGTCAATAGTCTTATCTCTTCTCCGCTGAGAGGCGATTTGGTTCAATAGCTCCTGGTGCGTTTTCAAGTGATCCAGTATGATGTTTTCAATATAGCTTGTGATGGAGGTCTCTACACGGAGGTCACTCACCACATTTCGAAGTAGCTGTAGCACTTCGGTATGAATGCTGAAGCCAGACTTGTTGCGTCCGTCTCGTACAGATATCAGGAAACGCTCTTCGTACGCTGCAAACTCTAATGTCGATGAGCAACTCCTTGGAGTAGACTTCTTTTTGGAGCTGTGACGCTGGGATGCTTGAGGAGAGGAGGTCGGAATAGAGGCTGTTGTCTCCTCAGTCTCTGAGACGGCATTACACTCTTCTTCAAGCGTTGGTTCTTCATCCAAATCTATCGGCTCATCAAAGTCTGGGATATTCTCTGCGGTACGCTTGGTGACCCCTATATTCGCCATCTCTCTCATCTTAGCTTGGAGCAGTCGCTCTCTCTGTTCTTTAAGTGAACTCATACGCTTGTACCTTTTTGTAGACCTAGCTTCTGTATCACCTCTTCGACCCATTCATCCACACCTGTCTGAGGACGTAGCGTGGTAGCTGGAGGTAGGTAAGAGCAACGAAAGACTCCCTTGACACCCCCTTGAGCTAGCTCACGACTGAAGCGAACAGAATGGTAGATACGAGTGTCTAGTATCTTCAAGCCCTGCTCTTGGGCATGCTGACTGAACAATTCGATCACCATAGTGCTGGCACTGCGATTTACTTTGTTCCAAAGCAAAAAGAGATCTTGGATTTGAGACTCTGCAAAGCCTACACCTAGCTCTTGGATCGTCTTGGCATAAGCAAAGCTTGATGCCAGCGATTGCGGGTCAGCCTCTATGGGGGAGATGATATAGTCCATCATAATGGATAGTTCCATCATAGCACTGGTAGCTACATGACCTGGAAAGTCGAATATGACGAGCTGGGGAGCTGTCGGTGCTTTACTCAAGTATTGCTCTGTATTGCTTATCGCCTGCTCTAGATTGCTTCGGATAATCTGGTAAGACTTCTTCCCATATTGGGCAAGTCGCTCGTGGAGCGCCTTCCCTATATCTGGGGAGGTTCCAATAAGATCTCTGTCACGCTCTCGGAGCTTGAAAAATGACTCCTGCGTGCCATCGCAGTCCACTACGACAAGAGGGATATCTTTCTCGTAGTATAAAATAGATGCTAGCACTTCGGCTAGCGTACTCTTACCGACTCCTCCTTTTTGTGAAGCGAAGCCTAAGTAGAGCGGGCGGTTGTTTGATCTGTCCATATTGTTCTTTGGTTACTACTTGTGTTATAAGCCTATGGGGCGATTATTTCTCTCTAAATCTGACTCAAGAGTTAGGTCTCAACTTTACTTTTGACTTAACTCAAGAGCTCGGTTTTGACTCAACTCAAAATTGACTTAGCTCAAGAGTTAGGTTTTGACTTAACTCAAGACTGAGTTTGGTTGCAAAATAACTAGCTCTTAACCTAAGTCTCAACCTCTAGTGAAGTATGAGGAAAAGGAGTGAAATCTCAGGAATGTCGTTTATAGTGAATTAGTTACAAGGTCGCTGTAACTTTGCAGGCAGATAGAAGTCGTGGAGCTTTTCTCCCCGAAGTAGACACCCCCGTGGGGTGGATACTTCATCGTATCACTTCTTGATATTGGCAAGGTGTGTCTTTGTAACACAAACCGCAGTTTGTACCACAAAGACCCTTGCCCCGAAGGGGAGATGAATTACTCCAAAGTCGTAATTAACAGAAGAAACAACAGATGAATGAGCAGACAGAAAGAGATCGTAAGCGAAAAGAGCTGAATAAGCCTCGCTGGGACAACTGGCATGTACGCTTGCCTGACCCGAAAGACCAGCAACGGGCGATTGACTTGTTCCATAAATCAGGTGCGGAAACGAAGTCCGACTTCGTGCGAGCAAGGATATTGGGAGAGCATTTCAAGGTGATAACGGTGGATAAGTCTGCCGTGGAGTACTATCGTAAGCTCTCCGAGTTGACTGCCCAGTTACATAAGATAGGTGTGCTGTATAACCAAGCTGTACGAGCCATCAATAGTTATCATAGTGTGAAGACTGCACAGATACTGCTGGAGAAGTTGGAGCAACTCTCAGCTCAGATTATTACTTTGCAGGAGCAGGCTATCTCTCTGACCATTGATTACCGCAAGTAATGATTGCCAAGATTTCAGCAACGGAGAACCTCGGGGGTGCACTCGGCTACAACTTCAAGAAGGTGAATAAGAAGGAAGCAACACTTCTGCTGGCACATGGCTTGTACCAAAACAGAGCGGGCGAATATACGATGTCGGAGGTGCTTGCAGATATGCAGGCATTGATACCCGAAAAGTGTCGAACAAAGAAGACGGTCTTCCATTGCTCGCTCAATCCTCATCCAGACGAGAAGCTGTCCGATGAAACGCTCTCGCAGATAGCTAAGGAGTATATGGAGGCTCTGGGCTATGGCAAGCAACCCTACATTGTGTTCAAGCACAATGATATCGCCCGTGAGCATATCCATATCGTATCGCTAAGGGTAGATGGTGATGGTCGAAAGATCAATGACAAGTTTGAAGGCAGACGAAGCAAGATAATTACGGATGCGCTGGAGAAAAAGTACCATCTAATTCCCAGCACAGAGATTACAGATAAATCGCTACAAGAGCTCTCAAAGGTGGATATGGCAAAAGGAAATACCAAAGAGCAGGTAGCATCTATAGCTCGTTCTGTTCTGAAGCATTACCGCTTCTGTTCGCTGGGAGAACTCAATGCCATTCTTTCCCACTACAATCTTGCCGTGGAAGAAGTCAAAACAGAGTTTCGAGGGAAGAAGTACGATGGACTGGTCTATGTACCGACTGATGATAAGGGCGACAAGGTAAGTACACCCATCCATGCCTCGGAGATCGGTCGTGGTGTGGGCTATACAGCCGTGCAGAATAGGATGCAACAATCTAAGCAAGCTATCAAGCCACTGATACCAGCCGTAAGGGAGAAAGTCTTACAAGTAATGCGTACTTCTCCCCAGACAGAGGAAGCACTGCGACATCGATTGGAGGAGCAAGGTTTGCGAATGGTTATCCAAAAGAATGAGAGCGGGCGTATCTATGGTATTACGTTCATAGACGATGCGAATGGCATTGCACTCAACGGCTCCCGACTAGGCAAGGGGTACTCGGCCAATACATTTAATGCCTACCTCTCCAACCCGGCCTACAATCCATTTATGGATGAAACATTGTATGGCACTTCTTCAGCTCAATTGAAAGAAGCCCCAACTGTTCAACCGCTACAGTCAGATGCGGACGAGGGAGACAACCTTGTCGATGAGCTGGTAGATGATATTGTCGGTGACCTTCCACTCGGTAGTAGCAACGATGATTGGAAAGAGGCGGCTTGGCAACGTAAGCTTCGCAGGCAGAGCAAGGTTCATCTCAGACGAAGGAAGAGGTAAGTCAAGACAGGGCATGATAAGGAGGGCATCGCACTCTTCACGGAGAAAATTGGAAATAGAGACGGAGGAAAGTAGAAACATCCACGGAAGGGCAAGGTGATAGTTCGGAAGAATGAAATCAAACTTCGGAAGAATGAAATGAAACTTCCGAGGAAATAGATCGCCCCTCCGTGGAAAATAGAAAATGGTCACGTAGGTATCTACTGTTTTCTCTGTAAAGATGCAGTTCGGTGAAAAGGGAAAGTAGCGAAGCCTACGCATTTGACTTTGACGAAATAGTGATTAGACAACGATTAAACAACAGATAACTATGGCGCAAGAAGATGATTTGAGAGCATTGGGCAAGATTATGGATTTTATGAGAGGGATCTCTGTACTGTTCCTCCTCATCAACTGCTACTGGTTTTGCTATGAAGCATTCCACACCTGGGGCTTAACGCTCTCGGTACTCAATAAGATTCTGATGAACTTTCAACGGACAGCAGGGCTCTTCTCCTCGATTCTCTGGACGAAGCTCTTTTGTGTGCTGTTCCTTGCTCTTTCTTGCTTAGGGACTCGTGGTGTAAAGGAAGAGAAGATTACTTGGGCTAAGATTTGGACGGTTCTGACTATCGGCTTTGTGCTATTCTTCCTCAATTGGTGGCTGCTGGCACTTCCGATTGGAGTCGTTGGTGCAGCTTCGCTCTACATCTTCACAGTCTCTGTGGGGTATATCTGCCTGCTGATGGCTGGTGTATGGATGAGTCGCCTGCTGAAAAACAACCTTATGGACGATGTGTTCAATACGGAGAATGAGAGTTTTATGCAGGAGACGAGACTGATGGAGAACGAGTACTCGGTCAATCTGCCGACACGCTTTTACTACAAGAAGAAATGGAACAATGGCTGGATCAATGTGGTCAATCCGTTTCGAGCTTCAATGGTCTTGGGTACGCCTGGCTCGGGCAAGTCTTTCGCTATCGTGAATAACTACATCAAGCAGCAGATTGAGAAAGGCTTTGCAATGTACATCTATGACTACAAGTTCCCCGACCTATCGGAGATTGCTTACAATCACTTACGAAATCACCTTGATGCTTATGAGGTGAAGCCCCAATTCTATGTGATTAACTTTGATGACCCACGTAAGAGTCATCGTTGCAATCCGATTAACCCTGCTTTTATGAGCGACATCTCCGATGCGTACGAATCGGCACATACAATTATGCTTAATCTCAACCGAACGTGGATACAGAAGCAGGGGGACTTCTTTGTGGAGTCTCCAATTATCTTGCTTGCAGCTATCATTTGGTTTCTCAAAATCTATGAGGGTGGAAAATACTGCACCTTTCCACATGCTATTGAATTCCTCAATCGTCCCTACGCTCAAATATTCCCTATTCTGACTTCATATGACGAGCTTGCTAACTATCTCTCTCCCTTTCTCGATGCTTGGGAGGGTGGAGCTCAAGATCAGTTACAGGGGCAGATAGCATCAGCAAAGATTCCTTTGTCAAGAATGATTTCACCAGCATTGTATTGGGTGATGACGGGCGATGACTTCTCTCTAGACATCAACAATCCTAATGAGCCTAAAGTGCTTGTGGTAGGGAACAACCCCGACCGACAGAACATCTATTCGGCTGCGCTCGGACTCTACAATAGTCGCATTGTGAAGCTCATCAATAAGAAGCATCAACTTAAAAGCTCGGTGATTATAGATGAGCTACCGACCATCTACTTTAGAGGTCTCGATAACCTAATAGCCACAGCCAGAAGTAACAAGGTGGCAGTTTGCTTGGGGTTTCAGGACTTCTCTCAGCTTACCCGTGACTATGGGGATAAGGAGAGTAAAGTGATACAGAACACCGTGGGCAATGTTTTTAGCGGACAGGTCGTGGGAGAAACGGCTAAGACGCTTTCCGAGCGTTTTGGCAAAGTGCTTCAGCAACGGCAGTCCATGACCATCAATCGTAACGACAAATCCACATCTATATCTACGCAGATGGATAGCTTGATTCCTGCAAGTAAGATTAGTAACCTTACACAAGGTATGTTCGTTGGGGCTGTCTCAGACAATTTCGATGAACGCATCGATCAGAAAATCTTCCACGCTGAGATCGTTGTGGATGTTGCCAAGGTCTCTGCTGAAACGAAAGCTTACCAGCCTATCCCCATCATAGCGGACTTTACAAACGAAAATGGCTCCGACAGTCTGCGTGAGACTATTGAAGCCAATTATCGCCAAGTCAAGCAAGAGGTGCTATCCCTCGTAGACTCTGAGACTGCTCGTATCAAAGCTGACCCTGCTCTCCAGCATTTGCTGAAGGTGTAGTCTAGAATACTTAGCCCCTCTTTCAATCTCTTTTGGGGAACATATCAGAGTTGACTGACACAAAGATTCTGTTTCTGTAGTCTTTTTCATCCCCTTCTATTCCCAAAGCATCTAGAATGTGTTGTCTCGCTCTTCTTGCAGGCCTCATATCTCTTTTCATTTTTGGAGAAAACAGAACTTCATAATGGAAATAAAGAAGCGTAACAGCATCATCACTAAGAAACCTCTGTCCAATCTGCGTCCACCAAGTTTTGTCTGTTTCCCCTAAAGACAAGCCAAATAAGCATATCAGACGAGCTTCAGAAATTAGCTTTTGACATTTTTCATCGTCCAAGGCGCCATAATTCTGATTACTCTGAGGTTTTATCAAGAAATCAGTCACATCTTCATTCTCTTTGAGCTCAACATTGTCTATCTGTTCAAGGTTGTCCACTCCTAATAAAACTTCAGGCTCATTTGCTTCTAGGCTTCCATGTATATGGATTATACCTTTATAATAGAAACTGTACCCATTGTTTCTTCTGTACTCAGATCCACTGCTCAGAACATTATTGCTTAAGATCTCAAATGATGATGTATAGTTGAAAGTGATAACGTTAGCTACCCAATGGTCAGCCATCGGGACTATTTCTTGAAATTGGTTTTGTCCTCTTGGCGTGAGATAGAGGTATGGATACAAGAAATCCTCATACAACTTATCTGACTCTTCTTGCTCCGCATGAAAATCACTTGTAACCTCCTTTAGGTAGTCAAGCAAGGCAAAATTGACATCTTCATAGAAATTGCGAAAGCCTTCCACGTCATCGCCAAACTCAGGTGTGAACTTTCCCAGAGCTAGCTCTAGGTCTTTCCACTGCTCGTTGCCTGAATTGAGTTGTTCTCTGAGTTTTTTGAAAAAGGGCCCCTTGTACTTAGTAATACTTTCTGCCTCGCTTGTATCAGACAAAGAACATCGCTTCTCATAGTAATCTAAGAAGTCTTCGTATCTAGTTGGTAGCCCCAATCTAAGGTCAAAACCATTCCCTATTAGATATAGTACATTCATTGAAACACTTGTTTTAAGCAACTATTGACAAAGTCATTAGACACAATCATGGTGGTTTTTTGTGAGTAAGATCATCTACTTTTACAACTAGATGATGGTTACCCCTTCTAAAATGTATCTGCGCATATAATCATCCAACATTCGACTCACCTCGAAAGGTCGTAAGCTTTTTCCTTTTTGACTCTCAAAAAACACTCTTGTCTTTTCGATGTTCGCAGTTTTCAAGAGGTTTTCAAAGCGATTGTATTCATTTAGATTGTCTTGCGTTACGTGAGCATTCATAATCTCTCGCAACATGGATTCATCAAGACCAAAACTTTCTGCCGTCTGATAAATACTATCATTCTGTGCTCTTGCCTGATACTCTATTATATAGTCTTTGAAGGTCTTTCCCTTTTCTAAATCAACAGTGCCGTTCTCCACATCGTGCAGAAAAATCACTGCAAAGCGTTGCTCCTCCTGAGATAGCGATGCAAACGACTGGTGTAACTCTCCTAGTACTGACAATCGTTCCTCTTCTGACGCATCTCCTCTTCGGAGCACTTTCAGGTATTTCTCAAAGCGAGAGTTAAGATACTGAGCGTCTATTATTCCGGTATCTATCTCTGTGATATATGGGTCAATATCATAGGGAACTTCTTCTATCTCACGCTCCTCTTCTGAAGCGCCCTTTTGTAGCTCTTTGTACCGCTGTACCAGTACATAGTACGTCAGTTCATCTATCAAGACCTTTATAACCGCTGACTTTCCATCCTCTCCTATTAGACTATATTGGTGCTTGCTCCACTTGAATCCTTGTATACTGTCTCTTATACACATCTCCGAGCCCACGAGACAGGCAGAAATCTCGT
>ENA-OYAK01000175-OYAK01000175.1-human-gut-metagenome-genome-assembly--contig:-NODE-175-length-14564-cov-4.482804_pt1 | contig 14564 bp, 9 predicted proteins | sample MGYA00244518_ERZ652821 | MGnify/ENA primary metagenome ERZ652821 (study PRJEB26926, sample SAMN06164597) | human gut metagenome | biome: ENVO:00009003; feature: ENVO:2100002; material: ENVO:00002003...
TACGAGATTTCTGCCTGTCTCGTGGGCTCGGAGATGTGTATAAGAGACAGCGCCCTGGAGGCCGTCGGCCGGATGCCCGATGTGAAGGTCTACTTCATCCTTGCCGGCAAGGACGGGGCGTACGAGGAGTATGTCTCGCCGGCAATGTCCGCGCTGATCATGGAGTGAGCGGACTCCCGGCAACCGGTCCGCTCTCGGGAGAGTCTCCTTCCTTCCGGCGGCGGCCCGATTCTGCGGCGGCCCCGGCGGCAGCCGCGCAACGCGATAACGGAACGATATGAAAACTGCGCTATTTCTTTACAACCCCCAGTCGGGGAAGGGACGCATCGACCGCTGCGTCGGCGAAATCTGTACGGTATTCGGTGCCTACGGGTATGAGGTGCGACCCCAGGAGGTCGATTTCAACCGGAATCCGTTCGACGGTAACGAAACGATCGACCTGATGGTCGTGGCGGGTGGCGACGGGTCGGTGAACTTCGTGCTGAATGCCATGAAACGCAAAGGGCTCGATATCCCGATCGGCGTGATTCCGGCCGGTACGGCCAACGACTTTGCCGGGGCGCTCGGCATGTCGTCCGAACCGTTGGAGGCGGCCCGCCAGATCGCCTCGGGGGTCGAGCAGCGGGTTGATTGCGGCCGGGTGAACGACCTTTACTTCGTCAATATTTTCAGTTTCGGAATCTTCACCACCACCTCGCAGCGCACGCCCGACGAGCGCAAGCACCGCATCGGCCGCCTGGCCTACATCATCGAGGGGGTCAAGGAGGTGACCTCGATGCATGCCGTGCCGCTGGAGATCGAGGCCGACGGCGAACGTTTCGATCTCCGTTCGCTGATGGTGCTGATTTTCAACGGCGAGACTGCCGGAGGCTTCCACCTGGCGCGGCGTTCGTCGATCCGCGACGGACTGCTCGACTGCATTCTGCTCGAGAAGAAGAACATCCTCCACTCGACCTTCGCCATGGGGCAGTACCTGCTGGGCGGCAATCCGAAGATCGTGCGGCACCTGCAGGCGCGGCAGATCGATATCCGCTCGACGGTCAATGAACCGACCGATGTGGACGGACAGCGCGGGGCCGAGTTCCCGCTGCATATCGAGTGCCTGCCGGGGGCCTTGCGCGTACAGTGCCCGCCCGCGGCCGGGGAGTGAGAGGTCCGGGATTATCTCCTTGTACGTCTTTTCGCAACTTTTCGGGGACGGAAAACGGGTCTGAGACGCTTCTTTCGGTATTTTCCGTTTGGACGTTTAGCGGGAATTCGTTATATTTGTCGGAAAGCGCGATTGATTACATGGCGGAGCACGGCAAAACGGGACGCACGGCACACGATAGTGGCCGTGAGAGTCTGCACAAGGTCTCCATCTCCCGGATCAAGAAGGAGATGAGTGACGTATTCTATCTTTCGGACGATCTGGTTATTGCGACCCTCTCGGCGCAGAACAATACGACGACCGACTATCCGGCGACGATCGACGGTTTTTCGGCCATCATCATGATGGCTGGCGAGGCTACCGTCTCGATCGACATGAAGACCTATCAGGTGCGGCCCAACACGATTGTCTTCTTCAATCCCAACAGCATCATCCGCACGATCAAGTGTTCGTCGAATGCGGCGGCCTATTTTCTGGCCTTTTCGAAGTCGTTCGTCAATGAGATCCAGATCGACCTTTCGACTTCGCTGCCCGTTTACATGCGTTTCGGCAAGGCCCCGCTGCTCTCCGTGACGCCGCAGGATGTTGAGGAGATCCGGCAGTTGTTCCAGATGATCAAGACGATGCTGCGCAGCGACAAGGAGCGCTACCGTCACGAGATCATCCGCACGCTCTTCACCACGGCCTTTTATATCATCACCGAGATCAACCAGCGCGAGCGGACCGACACGGTCAAGCAGGGACGCTGCGAGGTGCTCTTCAACGAGTTCATGTCGCTGCTCCAGCGTTACAACAAGCAGGAGCGCAATGTGAGCTTCTATGCCAAGCAACTCAACATTACGCCCAAATACCTCTCCTCGGTGGTCAAGGAGGTGAGCGGCAAGACCGCCGCCCGGTGGATCGACGAATCGGTGATCCTCGAGGCGAAGACCCTGCTGAAGTATTCGGGCATGAGCATCCAGGAGATCGCCTACCACCTGAACTTCTCGACGCAGTCCTTCTTCGGCAAGTATTTCAAGCAGCATACCGGCACTTCGCCCTCGCGTTACAAGCGCAAGGGGTGAGTGTTGCAGAACGGTGATTCGACAGCGAGGCCCGCATCCTTTCGGATGCGGGCCTCGTCTGTTTCAGTGTGTTCCGTCGCGCTATTTGCGCTTCGAGGCGGCTTTGGCCGCTACAGCTTTGTCCAACTCGATGATGAAGTCCGAGAGGACGTTCATGTAGTTGATGAAGGCGTCGTAGGCCGAGTCGTAGGGGTTGAAGTAGGAGTGCACGTCGCCGTCCGAGAGCCACTTCGTCGCCATGTAGTAGAAGTGGTCGGAGGTCTGCATGAAACTCCACACGTAGTCGAAATCGGGATTCTTCAGAGCGGCGATCTTCTCCTTCTGTGCGTAGAGCTTCGAGAAGGCTTCGTTCTGGAGCTCGTTGCCGAGCCATGCCGTCACGTCGCGCTCCTCGTCTGCCCACGACATCACGTGCGGGCAGTGAAGCACCGAGACGGGCTGGTATTTCTTGGCGGCTTCGCTCACCGTGGCGAACTCCAGCTGGCCCTTCTGTGCGAGGATGGCCTTTGGCAGGGCGCGCATGAACTCGAAGATACCCGTGTCGGCGGTCTGGTGCTCGCCGAAGGTCTCGTAGTCCATGAAGAGGTTGATCACTTCGCCCGGGGTCTCCTCCGACGAGAGCCACTTCACGTACTTGTCGGCCGTCAGCGGCCACTGGTCCCAACTCTGGTTCGAGAAGCGGAAGGCGATGTCGTCCGAGAGCTTGTAGTTGCGTAGCAGCAGACGGAGTTTCTGGTCTACGGCGTTGGCGTAGACGTAGTTGGGCGACTTCCAACCCAGCACGTGCTTGGCGCCCTCGGCAAGCATCGTGCGGAAGCCCATCTCGGCGACCATGGCGCCGATGTCGTCCGAGTAGATCAGCTCCGTATTGCGGAAGGCCGTGGGTTTCACGCCGAACTCCTTCTTGAGCATGGCGGTATGGAGCTTGACCTGCTCGACGAAGTCCTCCTTCGACGCAAGCGATGCGAGCGAGTGGGAGTAGGTCTCGGCGAGGAACTCCACGCAGCCTGTGGCGGCGAGCTCCTTGAACGAGTCGAGGACCTCGGGGGCATAGGCCCGCATCTGTTCGACGGCGATTCCCGTGATGGAGAACGAGCAGCGGAATTTACCCTTGTTTTCCTTGATGAGCTTCAGCAGCAGGGCGTTCATCGGCAGATAGCACTGCCGGGCCACCTTCTGCATGATGGAGCGGTTCAACAGGTCGTCCAGGTAGTTGTGGTCCTTGCCCATGTTGAAGAAGCGGTATTTCTTCAGACGCCAGGGCTGATGTACCTGAAAATAGAGACAAACGGTTTTCATAAAAGGGTGGTGTATGTTTATTTGTTCTTACTCTCTTCGATCACAGCTTCGTAGACCGACTTGATCTTGGCCGCAGCGTCGTTCCACTTGAGGTTCGTAACCTCTTCGAGTCCCTTCGATGCGAACATGCCGGCCAGTGCCGGGTATTTGACCAATGCGTAGATGGCGTCGGCCAAGGCGTCCACGTCCCAGTAGTCCACCTTGACGGCGTAGTCGAGCACCTCGGCCACACCGCTCTGTTTGGAGATAATCACCGGAACGTTCGACCGCATGGCCTCGAGGGGCGAGATGCCGAACGGCTCCGATACCGAGGGCATGACGTAGACGTCCGACAGCTGGAACATCTTGTGTACGTCCTCGCCGCGGAGGAATCCCGTGAAGTGGAAGCGGTCGGCGATGCCGAGACGTGCCACGCGGCGGATCACGTGGTTCATCATGTCGCCCGAACCGGCCATGACGAACCGCACGTCGGGAACGCGCTTGAGCACCTTGGCGGCCGCCTCGACGAAGTAGTCGGGGCCTTTCTGGTAGGTGATTCGGCCGAGGAAAGTGACGATCTTGTCCTTGACGCCGCGCTCGGGTACTTCGCTGCTACCCTCTGCGAAGCGCACGGCGTTGTGTACCGTGACCACGCGGTCGGCGGGTACGCCGTAGCGGTTGATGACGATGTTGCGCGTGAGGTTCGATACGGCAATCACCCGGTCGGCGGCATGCATGCCGGCGCGCTCGATGGCGTACACCTGCGTGTTGATGTTCTCGCCGCTGCGGTCGAACTCCGTGGCGTGCATGTGCACGACGAGCGGCTTGCCCGATACGCGCTTGGCGGCGATGCCGGCGTAGTAGGTCAGCCAGTCGTGGGCATGGATGACGTCGAACTGCCCCTCCAGGTCGCGGGCCACCTGTGCGGCGACCACGGCGTAGCGGGCGACCTCCTCCATGAGGTTGGCGCCGTATTTGCCCGAGAAGGTGTAGCGCTGTTTCCACGCGTCGGTTGTCGTCCAGGTTGTCTGTCCCGTCTTGACATATTGCTCGTGGTAGGTGTCGTATTCTTCGGGAGAGATGTAGGGCACCATGTTGGAGTCGATCTGGATGAATGACATGCGCTGCAGCACGTCATCGGCACCGCTGCCGGTGGCGCCGTACAACGCCTCGACGTCGCTGGCATTCATCACGCGGGTGAATCGTTGGTCCTCGTCTCCGTAAGCATGCGGGACGACAAAGGTCACATCGACCCCGTTGCGCGCCAGTCCGCGGGTCATTCCGTAGCAGGCCGTTCCCAGACCGCCCGCGATGTGGGGCGGGAACTCCCAACCGAACATTAAAACTCTCATACCTTTATTTTTTGTGTAATTTTCTTTTGCCTGTGCGCGCCGCCTCTCTGCTGTCTGCGGTCGTGTGCGGAGCTCCGCGTACGACCTCACCCGCCCGATTCCCCAGGGAATCGGTGTGTCGTTCCGACACATTCCACTGTCACATGGTACGCCCGGGTTGTAGTTGTTTAATTATTTTGTTGTTGCCTTTTTCGTTGTCTTGCGGGTTTTCGTTGCCGAAGCCTCCGCGGTCTCCTCCTTTTTGGCAGTCTTTGCGGCGCGTTTGGCCGGAGTGGTCTTTGCCGTAGTCTTCTCCGTGGCTTTTTTCGTCGTTGCGGCTTTGGCCGTAGCCTTTTTTGCCGGGGCTTTTTTGGCCGGAGTCTCCTCCGCATCCGTGCGGTAGGCGCGGATCAGGTGGTAGATGTCCAGCACGGCTCCCACGCTCCACGCCTGCGAGATCGCGCCGCGCGATGCGTAGGGGGGATCTGCGTCATAGAGTTCGCAGATCGAGCCGATGCAGTAGGTCTGGATGTCCTCCTCGAAAGAGGCGAGGAGTTCCTCGGCCTGCGGCACGAAAGCCGCGCCGTCGATGTCGAAGCAGGCCTTCACGTAGAATGACAGGAGCCAGGGCCATACCGAGCCGTTCTTGGCCGCGAAGTCACGCTCGTCGGGCGAGCCCTCCTGCGAGCCTCTGTAGAGCGGGTTGCGCGGCGAAAGGGTGCGCAGGCCCTTCGGGGTGAGCAGGTGCTGACGCACGGTGCGGATCACGCCCAGACGGGTCTGTTCGTCGATGGGCTTGTAGGGCAGGCTGCAGGCCAGGATCATGTTCGGACGGATGAAGCGGTTGGCTCCCTGCTCGTCCACGTAGTCCGCCAGGTAACCTTCCGGGAGCACAAACGTTTCGTTGAAGGCCGCCGAGATCCGCGGGGGCAGCATCTCCCACTCCTGGACGAATGCCCGGTCGCCCTGTTCGCGGGCCAGTTCGAGCGAATAACATACAGCATTGTACCACAGTGCATTGACCTCCACCTGATAACCGTTGCGCGGCGTGACGGCACGGCCATTGATCGTGGAGTTCATCCACGTGAGGGGCACTTCGTCCGAAGCGGCCCAGAGCAGTCCGTTGTCGTGTAGGGCGACGCGGCCGGCAATACCCCGGCGGTAGGATTCGAGCAGCTGCTTCATCACGTTGCCGTACCGTTTCCAGATCTCGGCTCCGCCGATCTGCTCGCCGAGCCGTTGCAGGGTCCAGAAGAACCAGAGCGGGGCATCGACCGCCTCGGCGGCCGACGACGAGCCGGAGAACATGCCCTCCTTCATGGCGCGGACCTCCGTGTCGAGCACGTCGATGCAATCCTCCTTGTGGTTCTGCTGCAGGGTGATTCCCGGCAGCGAGACGAAGGTCTGGCGTCCTGCCACTCCGTGCCATGGATAGCCCGAGATCACCTCCGTGCGGCTGCCCGGACGGCGGATGACGAACTGGCGCGCCGAGTGCTCGAGGCAGCTCAGGAAGTCGATCTTGTGGGTGCGGCGGGCGATCGAGGCGTTGAACACCTCCTCGATGGTCTTCGTCGAGCCCATCTCGTCGAGCGAGGCCGAGAAGATGATGCTTTCGCCCTTCTTGAGTTCGGTCTCGAAGTAGCCGGTCGTCAGCAGGTCCTCATGTCCCTCGTAGCCGCGGGCCATGTCCTGCTTGTATTCGAAGTTGTAGTACCAGTCGGGAGCCGGGACGAACTCCGTGCCGGGCTTGCTGGTCTGGAGGTATAGCCAGGGGAACGAGCCGTAGAGACGGCATTTCACGCCGTTTATGGCCGGGTAGGAGTGACCGTCCGCCTCCATGTTGGCATGCGTCAGGGCATGCTTGTCGCGGAAGGCGAGGAACGGGCGCAGCCGCAACCGCGTCTCGGAGTGAGCATCGACGAGCGTGTAGCGGATCATCAGCTGCGTGCGCTTGTGGATCCAGAGCATCTCCTTGCGGAGGATGACACCGCCTACGCGGTAGGTGATCGTGGGGGTCGGCGTATACTCGAAGTCGGTGATGTACTTGTGACCGCGGGGCTCGTACATGCCGGGGAAACGGTGCAGGGCCAGGTTGAACGACTGGTCATGCTGGATGACCGTTTCGTCGAGCGACGAGAGGAGGACGTAGGTCCGGCCGCTGTCGTCGATGGGGGCTACCATCAGCCCGTGGTACCGCCGCGTGTTGCAGCAGACGATGGTCGTGCTCATGTAGCCGCCCATTCGGTCCGTCGAGAGCATCTCGCGCTGGAGCGAGTACTCCAGATTGCCCAATTCGCTTTTGTCGAAGGTAAGTGCTGACATATTGCTAAAAAATACTATTTCGCTATATAAAGATATTAGTTTTTTTAGAAACCTGCAACGGATTTGCCGGAATTAAACATTTTTCTTCCTTTATATCGCATTGCGTGTCAGGCCCATTTCACCAGGGCGAAGTCCATGCGGTGCGGGAGGTTCGGATTGCTCGGGTAGATACGCAGGGCGACGTCGTAGGTGCCGGTCTCCTCGGGCTGGTAGTCCACCGAGTAGGTCACCAGACTGCCCTCGGTCTTCGTACGTGCCAGAGGTACCGTGCGCACGACATTGACGGTCTGTCCGCCGACGATCTGCTGAGCGACGACCATCTCGACGCCGATGTCCTCGGGATGGAGGTTCGCCACGTCCACCGTTACGGCGAAGTGGTACTTCTCACCCACGCAGACGGCGCCCTTGTCGATCTGCACGCGCTCGACGTCTACCACGCGTACCTGGTCCCATGAGGCCGATACCTTGCGTTTCCAGGCTGCGATCTCGCGGGCCATGCGGTATGCGTCGGCGCAGAGGTCGCGCTTGCGGGCGGCGAGCTTGTTGTAGAACCGCTCCTCGTAGTCGATCAGCATGCGGTTGGTCGTGAAGTTCGAGGCGATATCGGCCACGCACTTCTTGACCGAAGCCACCCATGCGTGCGGAATGCCGTGTGCGTCGCGGTCGTAGTATTTCGGGGCGATCTGCTCCTCGATGGTGTTGTAGATCATCTCGGCGTCGAGTTCGTCCTGATAGTGCTGGTCGGCGAACGTGCGCTCCATCGGGAGCATCCATCCGGCGCCCTCCTTGTAGCCCTCGACCCACCATCCGTCGAGCACAGAGAACTGCATGACGCCGTTCATCACACACTTCTCGCCCGAAGTTCCCGATGCCTCCAACGGTCGGGTCGGGGTATTGAGCCATACGTCCACGCCCTGGACCATGCGGCGGGCGAGCTCCATGTCGTAGTTCTGCAGGAAGATGATCTTGCCGACGAACTGCGGCATGGCGGCCACCTCGACGATCCGCTTGATGAGGTCCTGGCCCGGCTTGTCGTTCGGGTGGGCCTTGCCGGCGAAAATGAACTGCACGGGGCGCTCCTTGTTGTTCACGATCTCCGACAGACGGTCGAGGTTCGTGAAGAGCAGGTAGGCGCGCTTGTAGGTGGCGAAGCGGCGGGCAAAACCGATCGTCAGCACGTCGGGCTTGATGCCGTCGATGATCTGCAGCATCTGGCGCGGCGACTCGAGGCGCACCTGGTTGGGGTCGCTGTAGCGTTTGCGGATGTGGCGGATGAGCTTGTTCTTGAGCTTCATGCGCTCCTCCCACAGTTCGGCGTCGGGGATGTTGTAAACCTTCTGCCATGCGGGAATATTGTATACGTGGCCTTCGAATCCGTCGGCGAAGTAGCGGGCGTAGAGGCGGCGGAGCGAGGTGGCGATCCACGTCGGGAAGTGTACGCCGTTGGTGACATAGCCGATGTGGAGCTCGTTCTTGAAGTATCCGGGCCACATGTTGCCCAGGATATCCTTCGATACCTCCCCGTGGAGCCACGATACGCCATTGACCTCCTGCGAGAGGTTGCAGGCCAGCACCGACATCGAGAACTTCTCGTTCGGGTCGTTGGGGTTCGTCTTGCCGAGGTTGATGTACTGCTCCCAGGTGATGCCCAGCACGTCGGGATAGTGCGACATGTACTGGCGGATCATCGACTCGGGGAAGGCGTCGTGGCCGGCCGGTACGGGGGTATGCGTCGTGAAGAGCGACGAGGAGCGGATAACCTCCAGGGCCTCGGAGAAGGTGAGCTTGCGGTGGTTCACCAGCTCGCGGATGCGCTCGATGCCGATGAATGCGGCATGTCCCTCGTTGCAGTGGTAAACCTGGTTGCGGATGCCCATCTTGCGCAGGGCGCGGATACCGCCGATGCCGAGCAGGATCTCCTGCTTGAGACGGTTCTCCCAGTCGCCTCCGTAGAGGTAGTGGGTGATCTGGCGGTCCTCCTCGAGGTTGGCTTCGTAGTCGGCGTCGAGCAGGTAGAGGTCCGTGCGGCCGACCTGGCACTTCCAGACGCGCGCCGAGAGCGTGCGCCCCGGGAAGGCGATGGTGACGGTTACCCAGCCGCCGGCCTCGTCACGCACGGGCGAGATCGGGAGCTTGAAGAAGTTCTGGGCCTCGTAGGTAGCCTCCTGTGCGCCCTGGGCCGAGAGACGCTGCGTGAAATACCCGTAGCGGTAGAGCAGGCCGACGGCCGTCATCGGAACGTTCTTGTCCGAAGCCTCCTTGAGGTAGTCGCCGGCGAGGATGCCCAGACCGCCCGAGTAGATCTTCAGCGACGAGTGGAGTCCGTATTCCATCGAGAAATAGGAGATCGACGTGGTCTTGGGGTCGGGTTTTTCGCTCATGTAGTCGCGGAACTGCGTGTATACGGCGTCGAGCTGTGCGAGGAAGTTGCCGTCGTGTTCGAGTTCCTTGAGCCGCTCGACGCTCAGCCGGTCGAGGAATGCGATCGGGTTGCGCTCCGACGCGGCCCACAGCGTGGGGTCGATGCCTTCGAACAGGTCGCGGGCCCCGGGGTTCCAGCACCACCAGAGGTTGCGCGAGAGTTCCTCGAGGGCGTGCAGCCGTTTGGGCAGCGTCTTGTCCACCATCATGCGGCTCCAGTTGGGTTTCTCGACGAAGAGCTGCTGACGCACGAAGTTGATCTGTTCGGTCTTGGCGCCGCCGTCGTCGAGTACGGCGCGGTTGGTGCGGACGATCGAACTTTCGACCGCCTCGGAGTAGGCCTGTTCGTAGGCCGAGAAGAGGTGCTCCCAAAGGGCCGTCATCGAGAGGTCCGAAGCCGATACGCGCACTTCGTTGATGTGGCGGCTGTCCAGTGCGGAGAAGCGCAGCAGGGCGTCGGAGATCTTCTCCTGCACCTCCTGGTCGTTGAAGTCGTCGCGGCGGATGACCTCTACGCCGGCGTGCTCGCGGTGCTTGTCCACCCAGAGACCGAATCCGGCCAACGTCGTGGTGATCGTTGGGACGGAGAAGGCCACCGACTCCAGCGGGGTGTATCCCCACGGTTCGTAATAGGAGGCGAAGACCGTGACGTCCATGCCGACGAGCAGTTCGTAGTAGTCCTTGTTGAAGATGCCGTCGGTCTTGTTGAGGTAGGTCGGTACGAAGATCACCTTCACCTTCGAATCCTGGCGGGTCAGAATGCTGCCCTTGAGCGAATTGACAATCGGATCCCAGTCGGGGTTCTCGAGGTAGTGGGTCGTGAAGCGGTACTGGTTCGGGTCGATGGGCTGTGCGGGGTCGGCAAGGTGGGCCTGCAGGTCGGCGCGGGGGCCGCGGTTGGCGGCCGGCACGGTGATGTAGGCGAGCACCTCGCGCTCGAGTTTGTCCGATGCGGCGAGCAGTTTGAGCGACTCGAGGAATACGTCGATGCCCTTGTTGCGGAATTCGTAGCGGCCGCTGGTGCCGATGATCAGCGGGTCGGTTTCGAACTTCTTGCCCAGGCAGGCTTCGGCCACACCGATCATGGCGTGGCGAGCCTCGTCACGCTTGGTGTAGTACTCCTCGCCGGTCCATACGAAGTCGTTTTCGAATCCGTTGGGCGTGATACCGTCCGGGTCGCGGCCGAGCAGGTACTTGCACTCGTTGGCCGTGATGTCGCTGACGGTGAGGAAGGCGTCGTGGTTGGCTGCGGCGATCTTCTCGATCGAGTGCTTGGCCGTGACGTTGAACTGGCGGGCCAGCTCGTCGGCGTTGAACTTTGTCAGGTCGTTGTAGAGGGGCAGGCGGTTGCCGGCGATGCAGCGGCCCATGACGGTGGCGTGGCTCGTGAAGACGGTGGCCACGTAGGGGGAGTATTTGCGCAGGTAGAGGCCCGTTGCGGCGGCCATCCACTCGTGGCAGTGAGCGACAACCTTCTCGGTGGTCGTGCAGAACGACTTCACGTAGGAAGAGATGACCACTCCGGCGGCGTAACCGAACAGGACGGGTTCGATATAGTCCCACTGGCCTGAGAGTGAATCGACGTGGTAGTCTTCCCAGAGCTTGGTGAGGATTTCGTCCTTGCGGGGGATCAGCGACGAGAAGTCTACCAGGATGGCAACGGGCGATCCTTTGATCTTCCAGCGACCCACGCGGATGCGGATGCCTTCGTTGTAGACGGTCTGTCGCCAACCCTTGAGCAGCGCAGGATCCTCCTCGAATTCGGGGTTCACGCCCTCGTGCGAGAGGTCGGGACCGACGGTCATGTAGCGGTCGCCGAATTTGCGGGTCACGGTCTGTGCCTTGGTCGAGATGACGGTGTGGATGCCGCCGACTTTGTTGCATACCTCCCAACTTACCTCAAAAAGAAAGTCGGGAGCAAGTTTGGCATTGCTCATGTTTTCTGTTTTATGCGATATTGTTTTGTCGTTCAAGAATAGAGATCGGTTCGAATCCGGGCGCAAAGGTAATACATATATTTATATAAAACAATGCCTGGATGTGGTTCATAAAAATATTTAATAATAACTTAATGTCTCGGTTTCACATGTTTGTATTGTCCGGTTATGTTTCGAAAAGAGATTCGATGACCGCGTCCGAAAGCAGCATGCGGCGGGGTGGCAGGGCCAGGTGCGCACCGCGGAGTTCCGCGACGCCCGCTTCGATCCACCGCGCGGCCTCGTGGCGGATCCGTTCGGCGGATTCCGTACCGAAACGTGCGGCCGCTTCGTCCAGGTCGATCCCTTCGACCGTTCGCAGCCGGGTCATGACGAATTCGTTGAAGCGGTCGCGCGGGGAGAGAATCTCGCATTCCGCCCCTTCGCCGGCGATGTAGCGCCCGACCGATGCCGGGTTCCAGTGCCGCTCCCGTCCGTCGAACGAGTGGGCCGCGGGCCCGATCCCGAGGTATTTCACGCCGTGCCAGAGGCGGAGTTGTGGCGGGCGCGGAATCCCGGAAGGGCGAAGTTCGACACTTCGTAGTGCTCGAACCCCGCTTCCGTCAGGGTGTCGTGTACTTCAAGGAACTCCTCTTCGCTGACCTGCTCCTCGACCGGTGTGAACTGCCCCCGGGCTGCGCGGCGTCCGAATGCCGTGTCGGGTTCGATCGTCAAATGGTATGCCGAAATGTGCTGGACGCCGAGTCCGATGGCCTCTTCGAGCGACCGGCGGAGCGAGTCGCCGCCGAAGCCCGGGACGCCGAAGATCAGATCGACGGTGATGTTCCCGAACCCCTCTCTTTGGGCGTTGTGCACGGCCTCGGTGGCCTGTCGGGCCGTGTGGCGGCGGTTCATCAGTTTCAGACAGTCGTCGTCGAAGGACTGGATGCCGATCGAGAGGCGGTCGATGCCGGCCTGTCGGACAGCCGCGAGGTATCGGGGTGTCAGGTCGTCAGGGTTGGCCTCGAGTGTGGTCTCCTCGGCGCGGCTGCAGTCGAAGAGTTCTTCGGTGTGCCGCAGCAGGGCGCCGATCTCCTCCGGCGAGCAGAGCGACGGGGTGCCGCCGCCGAAGTAGCGTGTCCGGACGGCTTCGCCGCCCAGATAGTCGCGGCGGGCGTCGAGTTCGCGGTGCATGGCGTCGAGTAGCGGGGCCATTTGCCGCAGGTCAGCGCTTTTGTAGAAATCGCAGTAGGCGCAGATGCGCTTGCAGAAGGGTATGTGGAGGTAAATTCCGGCCATGATTTATCAAAATTACGAAAAAATGCGCTTCCGGGAGCCGGCCCATGCCGATTTTTTTTGTGCCTGGACGGCCCTCCCGCCTCTGTCCGTCCGGCTTCCTGCTCCCATTCTGTTTGCTTTTTTTGTTTCCGGCCGGTATTTCGACGACTCTGTCGCTGCAGCCCCGGAACCTGGTGGCAGGGATCTCTCGGCAGGGCTGTGCGGCAACTGTCGGCGGGGGCCAGACATCCGGGAGCGTGCTGTGCGCGCCCTTTGCTTCGGGGCTCAAGCAGACCGGATTTCCGGTGCGGTCGGCTGCCCGGACCGGTTAAATAAAAATTTTTCGTTTTTTTACTGTTAATTTTTTCACAATTATGAAAGTTTTTCTACCTTTGTGCCGTCGAACTCCGCGTATACTAAATGCCGGAATGACACGTTAGGTTAGGTAAAAAGACAAAGAGGTTTTTAATCAAATAACAATTGCTATGGACAAAATGGATTTGAGAAAGTACGGGATCACCGGCGTGACCGAGGTCGTGTACAATCCCTCCTACGACGAGCTGTTCCGCGAGGAGACCAAGAAGGGCCTGCGTGGCTACGAGAAGGGTCAGCTGACCGACATGGGCGCCGTGAACGTCATGACGGGTGTCTACACCGGCCGTTCGCCCAAGGACAAGTTCTTCGTAATGGACGAGACCACGAAGGATACGATCTGGTGGACCTCGGACGAGTACAAGAACGACAACAAGCCCGTAACGAAGGCTGCCTGGAAGGAACTCAAGAAGATCGCTTCGAAGGAGCTCTCGAACAAGAAGCTCTACGTGGTTGATACGTTCTGCGGTGCCAACGAGAACACGCGTCTGAAGATCCGTTTCATCATGGAGGTGGCCTGGCAGGCTCACTTCGTGAAGAACATGTTCATCCGTCCGACGGACGCCGAACTGGAGAACTACGGCGAGCCCGATTTCGTAGTGCTCAACGCTTCGAAAGCCAAGGTTACGAATTACAAGAAGCTGGGCCTGAACTCGGAGACGGCCGTAGTCTTCAACCTTACGGAGAAGATGCAGGTGATCATCAACACCTGGTACGGCGGTGAGATGAAGAAGGGTATGTTCTCCTACATGAACTACCTGCTGCCGCTCAAGGGCATCGCTTCGATGCACTGCTCGGCCAACACCAACGAGAAGGGCGAGACGGCCATCTTCTTCGGTCTGTCGGGTACGGGTAAGACGACCCTTTCGACCGATCCGAAGCGTCAGCTTATCGGCGACGACGAGCACGGATGGGACGACGACGGCGTCTTCAACTTCGAGGGCGGCTGCTACGCCAAGGTGATCAACCTCTCGAAGGAGAACGAGCCCGACATCTGGAACGCCATCCGCCGCAACGCCCTGCTCGAGAACGTGACGGTAGACAAGAAGGGCGCCATCGACTTCGCCGACAAGTCCGTGACGGAGAACACCCGCGTTTCGTACCCGATCTTCCACATCGACAACATCGTGAAGCCCGTATCGAAGGCCCCGGCTGCCAAGAAGGTGATCTTCCTTTCGGCCGACGCCTTCGGCGTGCTGCCCCCGGTTTCGATCCTGACGCCGGAACAGACCAAATACTACTTCCTCTCGGGCTTCACCGCCAAGTTGGCCGGTACCGAGCGCGGTATCACCGAGCCGACGCCGACCTTCTCGGCTTGCTTCGGTGCGGCGTTCCTCTCGCTGCATCCGACCAAGTACGGTGAGGAATTGGTAAAACGCATGAAGCAATCGGGCGCTACGGCTTACCTCGTCAATACGGGCTGGAACGGTAC
>ENA-OYAK01000176-OYAK01000176.1-human-gut-metagenome-genome-assembly--contig:-NODE-176-length-14440-cov-4.339103_pt1 | contig 14440 bp, 7 predicted proteins | sample MGYA00244518_ERZ652821 | MGnify/ENA primary metagenome ERZ652821 (study PRJEB26926, sample SAMN06164597) | human gut metagenome | biome: ENVO:00009003; feature: ENVO:2100002; material: ENVO:00002003...
ATGCATTGCGGGCGACCGCCCAGTCCCGGAACCTTCAGGCGCAGTTCGAAACGCGCGCCGACCAGCATCGGCAATTGGCTGATCAGCAGCAGGCCGTCCTCGGAGACGTTGCCGATGTAGCCCATCGGCTTATCGGTGATGCGATTGAACACCTTCAGGTAGCTGGGCAACTGATGGCGCTGGATATGTCGTTGAAGACCCATAATGGCATTTCGCTATGATTTGCAGTCCAGTATGACGATGCCGGCGCTCGGGGAACAAGCTCAGCGGCAGCGTTCGGACTCCCGCGAGGCCAGTTCGCGCGCGATGCGCTCGGCCATCTGCTCCGTGTTGCCGTACATCGAGCCGTAGGCGATCACGGCGCCCGGCTCCCCTTCGTAGCGGCTCATCCGGTCGTAGAGTGCTACCACCTCGCCGATACGCTCCTGCCATACGGGGCCGTGCGTCGGGCAGATCGTGCGGATCTCAAGCCCTCCGACCTTCTGCAGGGCCTTCTGTACCGGGGCCCCGTATTTGCCGACGATGCAGGCGTAGTAGCGCCGCATCTCGTCCCAGTAGCGGTCCACCTCGACCTCCGAGTCGGTGATGCCCCCGTCGAGCGCCCCGAACGTGCCGAAGGCGTCGCCCGAGAAGATCACCCCTTCGGCGGCATACCACGTGACCATCGTCTCGGGCCAGTGGACCATCGGAATCAGGTGGAACGTGAGGAGCTTTCCGGCCCCCAGGTCGAGCGTGTCGCCCTCCTTGACCTCGAGCGTACCGGCATCGATGCCGTAGTATCCGCCGATCATCTGGAGCGTCTTGGCGTTTCCGACGATCTTCAGGTCCGGGTAGCGCAGGCGCAGGGCTGCGATCGATGACGAGTGGTCGGGTTCCATATGGTTTACGACGAGGTAGTCGATCTTGCGGTCGCCGATCACCTCGCGGATGTTCTCGAACAGGCGGCTGCCGAACGACTCCTCGACGGTGTCGATCAGGGCGACCTGCTCGCCGACTACCAGGTAGGAGTTGTACGAAACGCCGATCGGGAGGGGCCAGAGGCCTTCGAAACGGGTCGTCGTGCGGTCATTGACGCCGACATAGTGGATGCCGGGCCGGATTTCAGTAATAGCCATATCGTGAATCGTTTTGGTTTCCGGGGCGAATTTACGAAAAAAAATGCAGACCGCGCCCATTTTCCGCAGCGATCCGGCCCGTCGGTCGGTCCGGAGACAACCTTTGGGGACCGACATCGGTTGTGGCTATTTGGGCGGAGCCGCAGATTGCTTCGGTAGCTCATGCGTCTGTTTGGCGGCAAAAAGGAGCGGCGCCTCATGCAGAGGCGCCGCTCCGGAATCCTTGTGGACCGACCTCAGGGCCGGACCTTCGTTTTTCTGACGTTCGGATTATTCCATGCTGGCCGAGCCGTCGTGCAGGGTCATGGTTTCAGCGATGTGTTCATTGGGGTTGTTGAAACTGCCCTGGCCGCAGTAATAGTGGAATTCGAAGTGGAATCCGCGCTCTCCGTCCCAGTAGCAGGGGAAGTCTTCATATGTGAGGCCATTTTGATACGACGGCAGGTCGGAAACATAAACCGCTCCATTGTTTGCGTTATCAGCAACCTGCTGCGGCGAGACGGTCACGACATTGTACTCCTTGCCCTCGATGGTGACCTTCTTGTCGGGATTGATCGTGAAGATCACGTTGTAGGTTCCCTCGCCCCAGTTGGTCATGCGGAATACGGTCGTACCGGCCGCACGCTCGATGACGACACTGTTGTCGTCTCCGACCCAATAGCCGTTGTAGGAGTAGTCGGCGGTCTGTGCGATGGGCTTGCCGTCGGCTCCCTTCACGTAGTCGGCTTCGGTCAGGTCGGTCGAGAGCAGCTTCGTCGGATCGGAGAGGATGTAGAGCGGCTCCCACTGCAGGGCCAGGGCCGTCGATACGGTCGTTTCGGCGTATTTCGACTTGATGGCGAGGTTCGAATCCTCCAGGCTGCCGCCGTTTGCAACGGCGATCTTCACCGAGTAGGTCGCTCCTTTGGCCAGGTTCTCCACATTGTATACCGTGATGGGAATCATTACGGAGTACTGGCCGTTCTTGAATTCGGCCGTTTTCGGGATGTCGAAGAATTCGGCAGCGTCTTCCGGAATCGTGGGCGTAAGCTCCACCGTGAAGTCGCCCTGTGCATTCTGGCGGTAGATGGCCACCTCAATCGTCTGATCACCCGTTGACGAGGCATCGAACTCCTGCAAGATGGCGTTCTGGACGAAGTAGGCCGTGTTGGCGGCTTCGGCCGAGGGGTCGAACTTCGTGGCGATCTGGTCCTGGTCGCATCCGATCGCCGTCAGCGCCAGGCTCGCTGCCAAAAGTGTTCTGATGATATTTTTCATGGTTTTTGTACTTGTATTGTTTGGTAGTCCGTTTCTGACGATTAGTTGGCCGTGTCACCGATGGGGTTCTGTACGGCGTTCGGGTTGCCGTCGATCTCCACCTGCGGCAGCATCAGCACCCATGCGTAGGAACCGGGCGACTGCGTGTCGTGGTTGTTCAGCAGCGAAGCCGGGTCGAAATCGGGGTTGTCCGCAGCATCGGTCTTGACGCGCTTGAAGCCCTGGCCCAGACGCTTGATGTCGAAGATGCGGCCGAACTCGCCCCACAGCTCGATACGGCGCTGTACGAGGATCTCCTCCAGCAGCGACTGCGGGGCCTGCTTGGCACCGGCGCTTCCGAGCGTCAGACCTCCTTCGTCATACGTTTTGCCCGACAGCTCACACTTGTATGAGGGGTCGCGCAGGGCCATCAGTTTGGTCAGGTAGTTCTTGGCCTCGGGGTCGTTGCCGGCGTGGCAGTAGGCCTCGGCAGCGGTCAGCAGCATCTCCTCGGCACGCATGTAGATGTAGTCACCCAGCCACGTGTTGCCCTGGAACTTGAACTTCACCTGGCAATACTTGATCGCCTGTCCCGTAGCCTGATACTGCGAGTTGTCGAAGTTACCGAGCCACCATGCACGGCGTCCGTCCTCTGCGCCCATGCGGTTCCACAACCACGATGTGCAGCAACGGCGGGCTTTCTGGGCATAACCGTCGTGGTCGGCATCCATCTGCGACTGGTAGGAGGCGTACATACCGTAGTTGTCCGGAGTCTTGATCTCACCCCACATGACGTTCGACAGGGCCGTGATGTCGTTCATTCCCGACTTGAGCTGGGAGATATCGAGCGGCTGGTTTGGACCCTTCAGCGCCTCCTCGGCTGCCATATAGGCATCCTCCCATTTGTGCATGGCCAGAGCCACGCGGGCCTTGATGCCGTTGGCCACGTAGTAGTCCACCTGAGTCTTGTTCGATCGCGTGACGCCGGCCTTGTTGGCTTCGTCGAGCAGGCCGATACCCGTCGTCAGGTCGGGGTAGATGACCTCTTCGTAGACCTGCTTGTTTGTCGAGCGGGGTGCGCCCTTCGTGGCCGAGGTCGTAGGCTCGGTGTAGACCGGAACACAGAGGTCTTCCGGATAGTAGTAGTAGGCGCGGGCGTAGAACTGGGCCAGCATGTGGTAGCAGAACGCACGTAGCGTGTAGGCCTGTCCGAGGACGAACTTGCCCTCGTTCGTTGCAGAGAGCAGTTCGGCCGAAGCGATCAGGCTGTTGCACGAGTTGATGGTCGTATAGTAGCAGTTCCACTCCGTGTAGCACTGCAGACGCGAGTCGTCGTACCAGTTCTTCACGTTGTAGGAGAAGGTCTGCCACATCCAGCCGTTGCCTGCTCCCGAGAGGATGTAGTCCTCACCGAGCGCATCGGCCGTGAGGTAGCTCGACGTGATGCCGAAGCCCACGCCCGAGCTCACGCCGTTGGTCCAGGCCCAGGCACCCAGACCCGAAAGGGCTCCGGTCAGTGCCGACGTGGCGTTTTCGACGTCTCCATAGACGACGTCGGGCTTCACCGCGTTCGAGGGAAATGTTTCGAGTGCGTCCTTCGCGCAGGAGAACGAGAGGGAGGCGATGACGCCCAACATTAATATCTTTTTCATATACAGAATCTCCGTTTATAAGTTAGAACTTGATGTCCAGACCTGCGACGAAGCTGCGCGACGGCGTGTAGACGTACGACGTGCTTCCGGTCAGCGAGTAGGTCGGGTTCATACCCTTCAGGTGCGTGAAGAGAGCGAGGTTATCCATCGAGCAGTAGACACGCACGTGCTTCATGCCGATGTAGCTGGCAGCCTTCTGCGGGATCGTGTAGCCGATCGTGATGTTCTTGATGGCGAAGTACGAAGCATCTACCAGGAAGCGGTCCGACGTGATGCTGCTCGTGCCGACCTCCACGCGCGGAACGTCCGTGATATCGCCCGGCTTCTGCCATGCGCGCGTCAGGTGCGAATGGTAGGTCTGGCCGTAGTAGAACGGGTTCATGGCGCCTGCATAGATGTAGTCGAGCACCTTGCCGCCGATCGAGTAGGTCGTCAGGATCGAGAAGTCGATGCCCTTCCACTGGAGGTTCGTACCGATGCTTCCGAACAGGTCGGGGATGCGGCTGCCCATCAGGTAGCGGCTGCTCGTAGCCTTGCCCGTGTCGGAGGTGATATACTCGTTGGTGATGTTGCCCTTGTCATCCGTGTCGTAAGCCCAGTAGAGCGCGGCTCCGGTTGCCGGATCCACGCCTGCGAACTTGGGCAGGTAGAACGTATTGACAGGCAGGCCCTCGCGGATGATCGACGCGCCGCCGATGATCTCCTTGGCCTCGGGCGTCAGCTTGAGTACTTCGTTGTTCTGCGTCGATGCCATGACGGTCACATCCCAGCGGAAGTCGGGACGGTTTACCAGCACGCCGTTGAGCGAGATCTCCCAACCCGTATTGCGCATTTCGCCGATGTTGTCGAGGTACGACTCGAAACCGGTCGAGAAGGCCATCGGGCGCTCCATGATCATGTCCGTCGTCTTGCGGTTGTAGTACTCGATCGTGGCGTTGAGGCGGTTGCCGAAGAGCGTGGCCTCGACACCGACGTTGAAGTTGCCGTTCTTCTCCCACGTCAGTTCGGGATTCTCGAGCTGTGCGACCGAGAAGCCGTAGTCGGTACCCGTCGAGGTGATGCTGTAATAGCCCTGCCAGCCGTAATAGGTGTCGATATTTTCATTACCTTGTACACCATAGGATGCCTTCAGCGTCAGGTTGTCGATCCAGTGGATGTCGCGCATGAACTCCTCCTGCGAGATGCGCCACGATGCGCCGACCGACCAGAAGTGTCCCCAGCGGTGATCGGGGGCGAAACGCGACGAACCGTCGGTACGCCAGCTGCCGTCGATGTAGTACTTGTTGTCGAAACCGTAGTTCAGACGGGCAAAGTAGGATTCGATGGTGTGGCGGTCAGTCTGCGAACGGGTGTCGTTGATCGAGGCGCCGATCACTTCGTAGATGCCGCTCACCAGACCCGAACGCGAACCGGTCAGGTAGTTCTGCTCGAAGTCGTAGTACTCGTGACCGAGCAGGGCGCTGATCTCGTGCTTCTCGTTGAACGTACGGTTGTAGGTAACCAGCTGGTTGAGCGTGTAGGACATGTAGCGGTAGTTGTTCTTCTCGATCAGACCGCCGTTCGATGCCTGGTTGCCGAAGTACGGGTTGAAATACGACATGTTGTTCGACGTGCGGTAATCGACACCGAAGTTGAGCGTGGCCTTGAGACCCTTGAGCCAGCCGGCCTTGTCGTCATCGCTGCCGAAGGTGAGGTAGGTGCGGGCCGAGAGGCTCTCGGTGGTGTTCGACGTCGGGTCGTCGTAGAAACCGGCGATGCAGTTCGTGTTGGAGTCCTGCGGACGGGCCGAACCGTAGTCGAACTGCTTCTTGCCGTTCTCGTCGAGCAGCAGGGCGCCCGTTTCGGCATCACGCATGTAGACCGGATAGATCGGGGCCATCAACTGGGCCGAATAGAAGACGTTCGAGTTGGCCGATCCGGTGTAGCGGTTCGAGTTGCTCTTCGAGTGCGAGAAGTTGGCGTTCATGCCGCCGGCGAACCAGTGGCGCGGCGTCGTGTCGTAGCTGACGCGGCCGGTGTAGCGCTGGAAGTTGGTGGTCTTCAGCACACCGTTCTCGTCGAGGTAGCTCAGCGACATGCTTCCGCGGTGGATGCTGTTACCGCCCGATACCGAAGCCTGGTACTCCTGACGGAAAGCTGCGTTGTCGGTGACTTCGTCGATCCAGCTCTCGTTGTAGGCCGACTTGGCATCGGCACGCACTTTGCCCGTGGCGGGATCTACGAGGTCTGCCCACGAGTAGTTCTTGAAGGGGTTGTATCCGGCGCCCAGCGTACCCGACAGACGCGACGATGCGTAGGTGCGGGCGGCTGCGTCGCTGTAACCCGAAGTGAAATAGGCCGAGTTGTAGAGCGACTGCCAGGTGAGCTCGATGAACTCGCGCTGATTGACCAGATCGTAGTTGGGAATGGCACGCGACGAAACGCCGAGCGTTGCCTTGAACGACACCTCGGTGTCGCCATCACGGCCGCGCTTGGTATTGATTACGATGACACCGTTGGCACCGCGGGCTCCGTAGAGGGCTCCGGCCGAGGCATCCTTGAGCACGGTGATCGACTCGATGTCCTCGGGGTTGATCGAGCTGATCGTACCCGAGTAGGCGATACCGTCCACAACATAGAGCGGCGAGGAACTGGCGTTGAGCGAACCGAAGCCACGGATGGCGATCGTGGCATCCGAACCGGGCTGTCCGGTTCCGGAGGTAGTCTGTACACCGGTCACCTGACCCTCAAGGGCCTTCGATACGTTGGCAACGACACGTTTCTCGAGGTTTTCAGACTTGATGACGGCGGCCGATCCGGTGAAGGACTCTTTCTTGGCCGTACCGTAGGCCACCACGATCACATCGTCGATGTCCTGCGTATCTTCGCCCAGATGGATCGTGAGCGAGGTCTTGCCGCCGACGGCAACCTTCTGCGTCTCGTATCCAATGAACGAAACCTGCAGCGTGGCATCGGCTGCTGCAGAGAGCACGAACTGTCCGGCCGCGTTGGTTGTCGTACCATTCGTGGTTCCGTCGACCATGACGGTAGCCCCGGCGACGGGCTTGCCTTCAGCATCGACAACTGTACCGGAAATCTGCTGTACCTGGGCCAGGGCGATCATGATTCCCCCCCCCAATACGGCAATTAACGATAGTACAAGTTTTCTTACCATAAACGTTAATTTTAGTAGATTTTTAAAATAAAAAGTTCAGGAACAAATGTAGGAAATTCAAGCGACGTTTACAAATAATATCGTAAAATAATTTATGAGCATAGCGATTATAATCACGAATAGCGCATATGGGTTATTATTTTAATGTGATTTTATAATATCAATTACGATTTATCACATCAATTTTTCCGAGGAAAGTCGTGTTTCGAAATTTTCTTATTCATGAAACAAACCGAAACACAATCGGGCCGATTCATGGAGCAAACTGCTTCTCGAGCCGCTCTGACAGCAATTCCATCTCACTCGTCAGCTTTGCATGGGTCAGTGTCGCGTAGATCTGGGTCGTGCGTATGTTTTTGTGTCCTAACAGCTTGCAGATTGTCTCGATCGCCACGCCCTGTGACAGCGTGATGGTGGTTGCAAAGGTGTGTCGGGCGCAGTGGAACGTGATGTGTCGCGAGATGCCCGCTTGCCGCAGAACGACCTGCAGGCATGCATTGCACCATCCGTTCGTAGGCAGGTCGAAAATCCGATCGCTTTCCCGGGCCGGCAGATAACGGAAAAGAATCGCTTCGGCGACCGGAAAAAGGCGTACATTGACCTCTGAGGCGGTCTTGCAGCGGCTCGTACAGATCCAGATCTGCCGATCCTGATACTGGATATTTTGCGGCGTAAGCCGTCGAATATCCACATAGGAGAGTCCTGTGAAGCATCCGAACAGGAATGCATCCCTGATCAGCCGTTGGGTCTGGTCGGGCAGATCCAGCCGAATCAAGCCTTGGATCTCCTCAATTGAGAGGTAACTGCGCGAGACACGCTCGCCGTGTATTTTGTAACCGGCAAACAGGTCCATTTTTAGGTAGCCGAGGCTGCGGGCCTGTGTCAGAATGTGTTTGAAGGCGATCATGTAGACCCAGATCGTGTTTTTGCTGCAGCCGCATGCTTCTGTGATATGGCGGTGGAAGCCGTAGAGAAACTCCCGGTCAAGCTCCCCGAACTCCAGATCATCGCGTCCGTACCGGTTCCGGATGTAGTTCTCGAGGTGGTTGCAGACACACCTATATTTATAATAAGTGGCCTTGCTGCGGTTGATGCCCACCATGCGATGGAACTCTTCGTTGTGGTGACGGAAAAATCCGAGCAGTTGTTCCCGGTGCTGTTCCCGACCGAAAAAGAGGTTCTTGACGGCATTCGGCGTAAGGCGCTGTGCGCAGTCAAGCAGTGATTCGTAACATTGTTCGAGACGCATCCGGATGCGGTTGAGCCGTTTATTGATCCGTTCGGCTGGCGCACTGCGTCCGAGTGCCCGTCCCGAGTGGGTATCCCAAATCTGCGGATCGACGGACAGACGAGTGGAGAACTGCGTGCGTTCTCCGTTGATCGTGATACGGCCCATGATCGGAGCCGATCCGTCCCTAAGGGGTGCATTTCGCTTGATGTAGAAGAGGATGCGGAATGTGTTCTTTGTTTCTGTCATTTCTGGAATCTCTTTTTGTCGTGTTTCATGTCCATCCGACAGGGTGAATCATGTTTTTGTATCCCGTTTCCGGGAGTGGATTTTTCCCCGATTTTTTTACTCGACGGTTACGGACTGGTAACCTGCAAACCTGTAGATTTATAGCAAGTAACTGTTATTCAGGATGCAGACCGACAAAATCGGTTACCGGGCAGTAACCGACACGACAGTGTCCGTATGACCGCCGCTTTCGGGAAAGCTCAGGTTCAGCCGATTGTGCCGGAACAGGCCCGGAAAGCCTTGGTGATGTGTATCATGCAGACAAACAGATGTTTGCGGCGAATACTTCCGGCTATCGGCTTTTTATGGAAAGAAACCATGGCTTTTCTGCTGCGATGCCGATGATAGGAATCTTCCGTCGTCCTGTTTATCGCGTGCCGGCTACAGTTCTTTCCTATGTAGAAAAAGCATCTAAAAATTCCCCCCCCCTTGCCGAATCAGTTGAGGGCCATTTAAGGGGTTATGAGCGGCGATTTGGCCTTTTTTCGCCCTCTTTCGTACCTTCGGAATTCCGTTCCATTTCACATGCCTGCGTCTCGATGGCGGACATGTGCTTCTGCGACCTTGTCCTTAAGGCCGTCAGTTCTTCCTTTGAGTCCGGAGACAGGGCTCGTGTCAGCACCGAGTTGCTGACACTGTTTTTCTCTTCTTCCCTTTTATGCTGCGAAAAGTGCATGGAAGGAGCCGCAATGATTCGCCGGAGAAGAGAAACATGGACGGAATAGATCCCGACCGGGAGCCTGTTTCATCTTGTTTTCGAGGATCCGCTACCTCCTGAAAAAGGGAGGCTCTTGACCTTATTATCCTGTTCCCTTTATATTAATCCTTTTTAAATTCCTGCCTATGGTAAAGAATCTTCTCTTATCGTTATTGGCGGTTTTTTGTTTGATGACAGCCTCGGCCCAAACGCAGACGGTCAAGGGTTTGGTCATCGATGAGACCGGGACACCGATCATTGGTGCTACCGTGGTTGTCAAGGATCGCCCGACAATTGGTACTTCCACCAGTGTCAAAGGAGAGTTCGAACTTTCGGGAGTGCCCCAGACGGGAAAACTCCAGATCTCTTATGTGGGTTACAAGACCCAGGATGTCGATGTCGCAGCCAATATTCGGGTACAGCTTGAACCCGATGCCCAGAATGTCGAGGCGGTCGTGGTAACGGGTATGACGCAGATGGACAAGCGTCTGTTTACGGGTGCCGCCGACCAGTTGGTCGCCGACGACGTGAAACTGGCCGGTATGGCCGACATCAGTCGAGGTCTGGAAGGTCGTTCGGCCGGCGTGTCGGTGCAGAACGTCTCCGGTACGTTCGGTACTGCCCCCAAGATCCGAGTCCGCGGAGCCACGTCGATCTACGGCAGTTCCAAGCCGTTGTGGGTTGTGGACGGTGTCATCATGGAGGATATCGTCGATATCGATGCCGATGCCCTCTCTTCGGGTGACGCTACGACGCTGATCGCTTCGGCCATTGCCGGACTCAATGCGGAAGACATCGAAAGTTTCAACATCCTCAAGGACGGATCGGCAACCTCGATATACGGAGCACGAGCCATGGCTGGTGTGATCGTCATCACGACCAAACGGGGTCGTGCCGGGGTGAGCTCCATCAATTATACGGGTGAATTCACCTACCGCATGATTCCATCCTATCGCGATTTCAACATCATGAATTCGCAGGACCAGATGTCGGTCTACATGGATATGCAGAAAAAGGGCTGGCTCAACCTGGCCGAGACGATGACCGACTCGGAGAGCGGTGTGTTCGGACGCATGTACCAGATGATCGCCGCCGGACAGTTGGGTAACGACGAAGCCAGCCGCGCCGGTTATCTGCGGGCTGCCGAGTATCGGAACACCAACTGGTTCAAGGAGCTGTTCAACAACAACGTCATGCATACCCATTCGGTCAGCCTCACCTCGGGTACGGAGAAGTCCTCGTACTATGCGTCGCTGAGTGCCATGATGGATCCCGGGTGGACGAAGACCAGCAAGGTGGAGCGCTATACGGCGAACATCAATGCGACGTTCAATATTTTCAAGAATCTGTCGCTGAATCTGATCTCGAACGGATCCTACCGCAAGCAGAAGGCTCCCGGAACCCTTTCGTCGGCGACCAACTACGTGACGGGCGAGGTCAAGCGCGAGTTCGATATCAACCCCTACTCCTATGCGCTCAACACGTCGCGCACGCTTGATCCCAGGGAGTTCTATACGCGCAATTACGCCCCGTTCAACATCCTGCACGAACTGGACAACAACTACATCGATCTGTCGGTGGTTGAGACCAAGTTCCAGGGCGAGCTGAAATGGTCGCCCGTGGCGGGTCTGGATCTGGCCGTTCTGGGCGCCGTGAAGTATCAGGCTTCCGTTCAGGAGCACAACATTACGGAGGCGTCGAATCAGGCGGTCGCCTATCGGACCATCGAACCGACGACCGTCCGGGACAACAACCCGTATCTGTATACGGATCCGGACAATCCTTATGCCGTACCGGTTTCCGTTCTGCCGCGCGGCGGTTTCTTCGAACGGACCGACAACGAGATGATGTCGTACGATTTCCGTGTATCGGCCACCTACAACAAGACCTTTGCCGGAAAGCACATCGTGAACCTCTATGGCGGTATGTCGGCGAACAAGATCGACCGCCACAACACGTGGTTCCGCGGCTGGGGCCTCCAGTACAGCAACGGCATGGAGCCCTACTACGATTATCTGGCCTTCAAGCAGGGGACCGAGAACCTCAGCAACTATTATACGATCGGCGATACGTTCTACCGTGAAGTGGCCTTCTTCTTCAATGGAACGTACTCCTACAAGGGCCGTTATACGATCAACGGCACCTACCGTTACGAAGGTACCAACAAGATGGGCCGGAGCCGCCGGGCTCGCTGGCTCCCTACATGGAACATCTCCGGTGCGTGGAACGTTCATGAGGAGAGCTTCTTCGACAAGATCCGTCCGGCAATGTCCCACCTGTCACTCAAGGCTTCCTATTCGCTTACGGCTGACCGCGGTCCGTCGTATGTCACCAATTCACTGGCCGTCATCGAGTCGGTAACCCCGTGGCGCCCGACCAGCGGCGACGGCGAACCTGCCCTCAAGGTGTCGAGTCTTGAGAATGCACAGCTGACCTATGAGAAGAAGCACGAGTTGAACCTCGGTCTTGATGCCGGATTCGTGAACAACCGGATCAACCTGGCCTTCGACTGGTACAAACGAAACAATTTCGACCTGATCGGCATCGTGACGACGCAGGGTATTGGCGGTGAGGTCTCCAAGTACGGCAACGTGGCCGAGATGAAATCGAACGGCGTCGAGATCAGCCTCTCGACCAAGAACATCCAGACGAAGAACTTCAGCTGGACGACCAATTTCATCTATTCGCACATCCACAACGAGGTGACCAAACTGGAGACCTCGACCCGGGCCATGACGCTGGTTTCGGGAACCGGTTTCACGATGGAGGGTTATCCGGCCCGTTCGCTCTTCTCGTTCCAGTATGCCGGGTTGAGCGAGACCGGTCTGCCGCAGGTGGTCAATACCGAGGGCGAGGTGAGCTCCGATTCGTTCGATTTCCAGGACAGTGACGAGAAGAACCTGCGGACGAATCTGGTCTACTCGGGACCGGTCGATCCGACGGATCTCGGCAGCTTCGGCAATACGTTCCAGTACAAGGGATGGCGGCTGAATGTCTTCATGACCTATTCGTTCGGCAATGTGGTTCGACTCAACCCCGTATTCGACGGGTACTATTCGGACCTCGACGCCATGCCCCGCGAGTTCAAGAACCGCTGGATGGTGGCCGGTGACGAGGCGATAACGAATGTTCCGGCAATTGCATCGAAGCGGCAGCTGCAGCAGAACTCCTCGCTCAAGTATGGCTACAGCGCCTACAACTATTCGACGGCCCGCATCGCCAAGGGCGATTTCATCCGCATGAAGGAGATCTCGCTGTCGTATGACTTCCCGAAGCGGCTCATCTCGAAATTGCGGCTTTCGTCGCTGTCGCTCAAGCTGCAGGCAACGAACCTGTTCCTGATCTATGCGGACAAGAAGCTCAACGGTCAGGATCCGGAGTTCTACAACACCGGAGGTGTCGCAGCTCCTGTTCCCCGCCAGTTCACATTGACGGTTCGAATCGGTTTGTAATTAAAATTGAAAGGATATGAAACGAAATATCATCTGTTATCTGAGCAGTCTGGCCTTCGCCCTGGCTTCGGTGTCCTGCGGCGATTTCCTCGACAAGAATCCCGACCTGCGCACGACATTGGATTCGGAAGAGAAGATTGCCAACATTCTGGTCTCGGCCTACGTGAGCGGATCCGGAAGCTATCAGATCGTGGCCGAGCTGTCGTCGGACAACGTCTGCGATCGGGGCATTACCAAGAACTACAGTCAGTTCTACGAGGATGTCTACGAGTGGGCGGAGAATGTGACTACCGGCAACGACTCTCCGCGAAACATCTGGAGTGCCAACTATGGTTGCATCGCCAATGCCAATCAGGCCCTTTCGGCCATCGAGGAGATGGGCGGAGCCACGACGGCAAGTCTGAAGGCCAGCAAGGGCGAAGCCCTGCTGTGCCGGGCCTATTCGCACTTTGTGCTGGCCAACCTCTTCTGCATGCCCTATAATCCCGCTACGGCCGACAACTATCTGGGCATCCCCTATATGGATCATGCCGAGACCGATCTCAATCCGCGCTATGACCGGGGTACGCTCAGGGAGGTCTACGAAATGATCGGAAAGGACATCGAGGAGGGCATCCCTCTGATCGATGACACCTCCTATGCCGTGCCGAAGTATCACTTCAACTACAAGGCCGCATGCTGCTTTGCTTCGCGTTATTACCTCTTCATCCAGGACTGGGACAATGCGATCAAGTATGCGACGGAGGCGCTGACCTCGAATCCGACCTCGCTCCTGCGGGATTACGATGCCATTGCGGCGATTCCGAATGGCACAAGTCGCCATCAGGCATACGTACAGTCGTCGAGTTCGGCCAATTTCCTCGTTCAGGCGGCTACTTCGAGCGCCGGAACGGTGTTCGGATGGTACACGACGGCCGGCCGCTATGCACACGGTAAACTGCAGGGTACCTATGAAACCGTACAGCCCAAGTATGGCGGTCCCTGGGGCAACAGTGTCTATTTCAAGGCCGGTCATGCGGTGCTTGCATCGTCCGGAAAGTACATCCTGCCGCGTATCTGGTATACGTTCCAGTATACGGACCCGGTGGCGGGAACCGGCTATTCGAAGGCCGTGTCCGTTCTGTTCTGCATGGAAGAGGCGCTCCTGAACCGTGCCGAGGCCTATGTCATGAAGATGCAGGAGGATCCTTCGGCTCTGGACAGTGCATTGGCCGACATGAACATGTATGCCTCCAATCTCTTCTCGTCGGGATTCACGCCCATGACCGAGGAGTCGATCAAAAAGTGGGCGACGGAGACCTATTCGAACTATTCGGAGCTCTACGTGGGCAAGACCTCGGAGACAAGTCCGCAGACGCTCAACCCGAAAAAGAAACTCTTCGCGCCTCCGTACAATGCGCTGGAGAAGGGCAGCACGCAGGAGAGCATGCTCCAGGCCCTGTTGTTCATGCGCCGTTACCAGTTCTTGCATGAGGGCATGCGTTGGTTCGATACGCGCCGCTTCGGTATAACGGTCTACCGGTACACGCTCGACGAGGACGATGAAACCGTGCTCCAGATTACCGATCAGATCAGTGACGAGGACGGAACGCCCGATCCCCGCCGCGCCCTGCAGCTG
>ENA-OYAK01000188-OYAK01000188.1-human-gut-metagenome-genome-assembly--contig:-NODE-188-length-13790-cov-5.819221_pt1 | contig 13790 bp, 8 predicted proteins | sample MGYA00244518_ERZ652821 | MGnify/ENA primary metagenome ERZ652821 (study PRJEB26926, sample SAMN06164597) | human gut metagenome | biome: ENVO:00009003; feature: ENVO:2100002; material: ENVO:00002003...
CGTCGATACTATTATCTAACACTTCTTTCAAAAGGACATAAATTCCGTCTTCGGAATGTGCACCGTCGCCAAGCTTTCCAATATACATGCCGGGACGTGTACGGACGTGTTCCATGTCGCTCAGATGGCGGATGTTGTCATCTGTGTATTCTACAGGACTGTTGTCTAAAGGTATCAGTTCGTTCTCTTCCATAAACAATAATTTTTTAATGTGCCAATATGCCAATGTGCCGATTGGCTACGCATGCAGCTACGCTATGCTAAAGCACCGTTCGGAAACTGGTACGTTGGCATATTGGCACATTGTTCCATTATTCTATCTTTTTTGTAAACGCACGACGACGTTTATGTTGCTCGGTTTTGAAGTATTCCCATTGAGCCTGGACTTTTCCGTTTTCTTCCAGCTCCGGGTTGCTTTCTGCAAATATAAAACCTAATTTTTGATAAACCGGAATTAAATCGGAAAATAACAAAGCGTTAACACCTTTGTTTTGGTACTCCGGTTTCACGGCTACAAGCAGCAGGTCAAGCATTTTGGCGCGTCGTTTCATGAACAATGCCTTTAGCAGATAATACCATCCGAGGGGCAAAAGGCGTCCATGCGATTTCTGTAACGCTTCCGAAAGTGAAGGCATTGAAATGCCTACGGCAATTAACTTGTCTTCCGCATCTGTGATCAGGGTTACCATTCGCAAGTCGACAATCGGAAGGTACATTTTAACATATTGGTCAATTTGCCGTTGCGAAAGCGGAGAGTATCCGTACAGCGGACTATAAGCTTCGTTCATCAACTCAAAGATGGCTTGTCCGTAATCGGCTGCAATCTTTCTGGATGAGGTATATTTCTTTATCTTGAGGTTATATTTACGCTGAATAAGATCGGATATGCGCTGGTGCTTCTCAGGGATGGCGTCAGGAATATAAATTTTGTATTCCACCCAGTCGGCATCTTTCTCAAATCCCAGTTTCTCCATGTGTTGCGGATAGTAGGGATGATTGTAGATGGTTGCCATGGTGCTGAGTTGGTCGAATCCTTCGATCAGCATACCTTCTGCGTCGAAGTCGGTAAATCCAAGAGGTCCCTGAATGTTCTCCATCCCTTTGGATTTACCCCATTCTTCTACGGTTTGCAGAAGTCTGGAAGATACTTCAAGGTCGTCGATGAAGTCGATCCAACCGAAACGGACATCTTTTTTGTTCCAGGTGGCATTGGCACGGTGATTGATAATACCTGCGATGCGCCCTACGATTTTTCCGTCTTTATAAGCCAGAAAGTACTCGGCCTCACAGAACTCGAATGCCGCATTTTTCTTCTTATTGAATGTATTCAGCATGTCGTCGTAGAGGTCAGGTACGGAATAAGGATTCTCTTTGTATAATTCGTAATTAAAACGAATGAATTTTTTAAGTTCTCTTTTTGTCGATACCTTTTTAATTGTAATGGCCATAGCTTGTATTTATGATGAGGGGGCAAAGATACGTGATAATCTTTAAATTACCACGTACGAAAACTAAAAACTATGTGTCTCGATGTTATCAAATCTGATAGATCAGATAGGTGGTGTAGGCTATATAGCATAACACCAGAATACTTCCTTCGATCCGTGTGATGGTGCGTTTGGCAAAAAATAATCCGAAAAACCAGAGCAGAATGCCCGAACCGACCAAGGTGAAAAGGTCGAAGTTATTGATGCCTGTCAGCCGCAAGGGAGTGATGGAAGCACTGCATCCCAATACAAAGAAGATGTTGAACAGATTACTGCCGATCACATTACCGATGGCTATTTCCGGATTCTTTTTCAAGGCAGCCACTATCGATGTAGCAAGTTCCGGTAGGGAGGTACCTCCGGCTACCAGTGTGAGTCCGATAACAGATTCGCTGACGCCAAGGTGCCGTGCGATGTTGCTTGCTCCCTCTACAAACCATTGTCCCCCGAAAATAAGTCCGGCCAATCCGCCCAGAATGAAAAGTACGGATTTCCACATCGGGAGGCTTTTGATTTCCTCTTCCGGTTGAGTATTGTTTGTGGGTGAGGCTATGGCAAATGTGTAGCCCAGGAAGATGGTGAAGAAACAGAGCAGAATCAGTCCGTCCGAGATGCTTAGTATGTTGCTGGAAGCTTTATTCAGAAAAACGTCATTGGCGCATATCAGCAGGACGATGGAGGAGAGAATGCATAGCGGAATCTCTTTCCGCAAAGTATTCCGGGTAATTACGATAGGAGCAAATAGAGCGGTGCACCCGACGATCATCAATGTATTGAAGATATTACTTCCCACTACGTTACCTACGGCGATGTCCGCGCTACCTTTCAGGGCGGACGATACGCTAACGGTCAGTTCCGGGGCGGAAGTTCCGAAAGCTACGATAGTCAGGCCGATTACGATGGAAGGAATACGGAATCGCTTGGCTACGGACGCAGCACCATCTGTCAGGCAGTTGGCACCTATCAAAATGAGGAGTAATCCTCCAATAAGCAGTAATATATCCATGTCTATACCTTTAAATTACGGATTCGGGTGCAAATATAATGATTTCGATCTATGCTATGTCAAAAACAATCTGTATGTTTGGCACGTTTATCCATTCCGGTGACAATTACTTTATGAGTTTTTGATATGAAAAAGAACAGATTATTCGGCCTTTTGTTGTTTCTGTTGGTGACCAACAATATGTGCGCACAGTTGGGAAAGGCGGTTCGTGAGATATTGACGGGTGATAGTGTGGCTACCCGGACCGCAGTTCGGAACGATTCGGATTCCGTACGGATGGCAGATATGAAGAAAGAGCTGGAGGAGGCGCGTCTGAGCGAAGCCAATATGCGTATGGAAATGGAGCAGATGAGGCTGAAAGCTTTTGCTGCCGACTCTGTGAAATTAGCTCAGCAAAGGGCACGTATCGACTCACTTCGCCAGTTTACGCCGGGAGTACCGGTAGTGGTCGAAGGCGATACATTGTTTTATTTGTATACCAAGCGTGGGGGATATACCCCTTTGCAGCGGGCCGAAATGATCGATGCGGCCATCATGCAGTTGGGTAAACGGTTTACCCTGCATCCCGATTCTGTCTATATCGAGAGCAGCGATATCGTAACCGATCTGATGTACGGCAATAAAGTCATTGCTTCGTTTACCGATCAGGACGGACTATGGGAAGGACGTTCGCGCGAGCAGTTGGCAACGGATAAGCGGAAGATTGTAGTACAGAAACTGAAAGAGTTGAAGGAGGAGCATAGTTTGTGGCAACTGGGTAAGCGTATTCTGTATTTTGTCCTAGTATTGGCAGGGCAGTATCTGTTGTTTTGGCTTACAGGCTGGCTGTTCCGTAAACTGAAAGTACGTATCCAAAAGCTGAAGGATACCAGGCTGAAGCCGATCTCCATTCAGAATTACGAGTTATTGGATACGCAGCGGCAGGTCAACCTGTTGATCTTCCTTTCCAATTTGCTGCGCTACGTAATCATGCTTCTCCAATTGTTGATTACCGTTCCCCTTTTGTTCGCTATCTTCCCACAGACCAAGGGGCTGGCCTATCAGATATTTTCGTATATCTGGAACCCGATCAAGAACATACTGGTAGGTATAGTCGATTATATTCCCAATTTGTTTGCCATTCTTATCATCTGTTTTGCCGTTAAGTATCTGGTGCGCTTGGTTCACTACTTGTCCCGTGAGGTAGAGGCGGGGCGGCTCAAGTTCGGTGGCTTCTATCCCGACTGGGCAATGCCTACTTATCATATCATCCGTTTTCTGCTTTATGCTTTTATGATTGCGATGATCTATCCCTATTTGCCGGGGGCTAAGAATGGAGTATTCCAGGGGATATCTGTTTTTGTCGGTCTGATCATTTCTTTAGGATCCAGCACGGTAATCGGTAATGTGATTGCGGGGCTGGTCATTACTTATATGCGTCCTTTTAAACTGGGCGACCGGATCCAGCTGAATGATACTACCGGGAATGTAATCGAGAAAACGCCTTTGGTGACCCGGATCAAGACACCGAAGAATGAGGTGGTAACCATTCCGAACTCGTTTATCATGTCATCCCATACAGTGAACTATAGCGCTTCGGCCCGCGAATACGGTCTGATTATTCACTCGGAAGTGACCATCGGATATGATGTTCCCTGGCGTCAGGTTCATCAGCTATTGATAGAGGCTGCCTTGAATACTCCCGGGGTGATTGACGATCCGCGTCCTTTTGTGCTTGAAACTTCATTGAGTGACTGGTATCCGGTTTATCAAATCAATGCTTATATCCGTGAGGCGGATAAATTGGCTCAGATATATTCGGACCTGCATCAGAATATTCAGGATCGCTTTAATGAAGCGGGCGTCGAAATCATGTCGCCTCACTATATGGCTATGCGTGACGGCAATGAGTCTACGATTCCCAAAGATGATTTGAGGCCCAAGACTGATAAATAATAAACAGAGCCGGCTCTTTCGTCACGAAGAAGCCGGCTCTTTCAAAATTGTGCATTTTTCAAGAGAGTGATTTATTTTTTCCGGGTTACCGTATAAAGTATATTCCCTTTTTTATCGATCATCCGCAGGTTCAGTTCCTGTTTATCAATGGAGCAGACTGAGAAGCCAGGTTCGGGGCTGCAGAACTGAGTTCCCTCAATCGGTTTCACCTTGCGTGCCAGTGATCCGGCAGAGTTTACGATATAGTCGATGTCGCTTCCCGGTACGCGGATGTGTTGGAAGTTGTGGATATGTCCGCAAATGTACATATCTACTTTATGCTTTCTCAGAATAGGATCGAGGCGGCTCTGTAAGTCGCTGCGTTCGCTCTGGTCTTTCGGGGTTTCGGCATAGATCGGATGATGCCCGGCAACGATCACCCAGTCTTCTTTGGCAACAGTCAGCACCGAGTCCAGCCAGGCCAACTGTCCGTTCATATCCTGATGACATGCATCGGGATAGGTTGCGCTTTCGTTACGGTATTTATCGATCAGAGGAGCAGTATCTATCCAGACGATGCGGACGGTGGCTCCTTTTTCTTCGAATGTCTTGGTGTAGTAACGGGCAGGCATGGTCCAGCGGCGGCTCACTCCGCTGTAGTCCAGTACAGCTTGTGTGTTGCCCCGGTATTCGTGGTTTCCCAGTACGGGATACCAGTCGATCATGAGTTCCGGGTGACTGTAAATCAGTTCAAAGTTGGTCATCCAGAGCGGGTCGTTCACGCTGCGTACTCCTTCGAAATGATGGACATCTCCGGCAGCCAGCACAAATTCCGGTCCTATTTCCTCACCCATAGTTCCCATTAATTCGGCAATCGGCTTTTGATCGTAGTAGCCGTTACGTCCCAGGTCGTTAGCAATGTAGAAGTTAAACTTCTTGTCAAACATAGAGTAATCCTTGAGCTGGGCCGAAGCGGTTGCGACAATGGAGATAAACAGTAGTATCAGTAAGTTTTTTAATTTCATAAATATGAGTTTTTATATTGATTATTAATGAATTGAATACGTTTTTTCGTCAGTGATGCGAGAAGACGGTTTTGATCTCAGACCCACGGTGCACCGTTCCTTTAGAAACGGTGCACCGTTTTCTGATCGGCGGTGCACCGTGGGTTCAACCTCCTCTGATAGCCGGTTAAAAGTTGATCTTAAATCCGGCATTAATCTTTACACCGTAGTATTCAGCCTGCATGGTGCGGTCCTGAGTCCCCTGATAATAGCGGAGGGGTTGGTTCAGCAGGTTGTTTGCTTCGGCATAGAGGGTGTAGTGTTTCGCAAAAGTGTAACTGGCGTTTACGTCCAGATAGTTCACGCGGTCGTAATAGCGGTCGTGAAAGGTATCTTCACCCATTTCATCGATGAAGGCCGATGCAAAGTTGTAGCTCAGGCGGAGGTTCAGTCCATTTTTCTCAAAATAGAGCGATGCATTGGCTGTATGCTTCGGAGAACCCGGCAGGCTCAGATCCTTTTCATTTTCGCGTCCTTCGAAGTTGAAGTCTTCCACACGGGAGTGAGTGAAGGTGTAAGTGCCATAAAAACCGATACATTTCAGGGCAGGAGCGATAAATCCGAAATCACGCTGGTAAGAGAGTTCCATACCTATCAGATTGGCATTACCCGCATTCTTGGGCTGGATAAAGCGGTTGTATAGGTTGCCGTTGTATTCGTAGTTTGTAGACACTTGGTTGACAATGAAATCGTCTATTTTCTTATAGAATACTCCTGCGCTGACCAGACCGATACTTTTGAAATAATAATCCGCACTCAGGTCGAAGTTATAAGAAAGAGTAGGTTTCAGGCCGGGATTACCCACTGTCACTTCGTTATCCGAACGTTTGATGTTGACACTGGGTACCAGGGCAGAATACTTCGGACGTGACAATGTCTGAGTAAACGAACCGCGTACTTTGAAATCCTCGTTTACGTTCCATTTCATGAGGAGTGACGGGAGGAAGTTGATGTAACTGTTCGTTTCTCGGGCAGTCTTCGAGGTTTGGTCTGTTTCGTCGTCATACGTGCGTCCGGTATAGCTGAGGCTGGTGTTTTCGATGCGGAGCCCGGTCATCAGTTCTACGTTGTCCGTGAGCTTCTGGTCGAAACGGATGTAGCCCGAACTTACGGTTTCACGTGCTTCGAAGTTACCGGCTAACTCTTCCTGCACCTGTTCTTTGTCAAAGAGGGAGGGATTGTTCAGGTCCAGTGAACCTACATATTGTTTGTCGGCGTAAATGCCTGCCTGATATTTATGGTCCGGCATGAAGTTTTTGTTGGTTTGATCTACCGTGTTCTGCAGGCTGTTGGCCATGAATGCCTCTTCATCTTTCGGAGTATATTCATAAAAGTCTACCTCTTTATCTTTGGTTTTGCGTACCACCTTGGCACCGAATTTCAGTTTGTTTCCGTTCCGGAAGGGGAGTTTGAAGTTCATGGAGAATTTCAGGTCTTTTTCCTTGATGTCTTCCTGTTGTTCGGTGAGTTCCTTCAGGCCGAAATCTTTGTTCAGTGTCATTGTAGAACCGGACTTTGGTGTAGCCAGCGGTTCGCGTTCGTTGCTCAGGTCCATGTCGAATTGCTGTTTCTTCAGTTGGAAATCAATGTAACGTTCGTTCGGACGCTCCTCTGTTGCTTTGGCGTAACTGGCATTCCAATCCATAGACACCGGTCCGAACAGATGCTCGCCTCCCAATGTGAAGTCCATCGTGCGTTGGCGTTCCAGGCGGGCGTTGCGATTGTCCGGCGTACCGGCTTTAGTCTGTACGCGTACAGTTGCTTTTCCCTCTTCATCCATATCTTTCAGAGTAGTGCGGTATCGGTTCTCCCAGTCGTTCCGGTTATTGAAAATTCCTTTAAACATCAATTTGTGGTTTTCGCTGATATCCCAGTCCAAGGCTGCCGAATAGCTTTGGCGTTCACGGGTTACATAGTACTGGCGTATTTGGTAGTCGTTGATATATACGTTTCCTTTGTCGTCTTTCTCCCAAAGAAACTCGGTATCGTAGGAACCCGATGGGGCATTCTGATAGGAAGCCGATAACATGACCCCCAGTTTGTCGTTAAAGAAACGGTCGCCATAAGTCAGTCCCAGATTCAACTGTGCTTTCTCGCTGATCCAGTTGTAGCCCGAACCGGCAGTAGCTGTCAGCGTCCGTTTATAGGGTGAATTCTTGGTGACCAGATTGATAGATCCGCCGATGGCATCGGCATCCATATCCGAAGTTACCACTTTACTGACTTCGATGGTCTGAATCATATCGGCCGGAATCAGGTCAAGTTGTACGTTGCGTGTATCCCCTTCGGCCGAAGGAATGCGGTTGCCGTTGATGGTGACCGAACTGAGGTCCGCCGATGTACCGCGTACCTGTCCGAAACGGGCTTCACCCTGATCATACTGTACATTGATACCCGAAATACGTTTCAGTGCATCTCCGATGTTTGAATCCGGAAACTTGCCTACCTGGTCGGCAGAAACTACATTCTTGATGCCCAGACTGCTCTTTTGTGAGTTGATGGCACGGCGCTGTCCCTGAAAGGCACCGCCTATTACAATTTCCTGCAATTCGACTCCTTCGTTCAGTATAACATCTCTTTCGAGTGTCTTGCCTTCGGGAATGGTTATTTTCATTTCTACGGGGGCATATCCCACATAAGTTACTTTTACCGTATAAGTCCCCGGGTTGAGGTTGGCGAAGGTATAGAAACCGTTTACGTCACTGATAACTCCTGTCTTCAGGTTCTCGATGTAGATCGAGGCACCCGGTAGTGTTTGTTTGGAAGTGTCGATGATACGTCCCCGGATCGTACCTTGTTTTACTACGTTTGCTTTTTCGTCGGCGTAGAGATGACCGCCCATGACTGATAATAAAAGAATGGATGATACTAGCTTCAGAACTCGTTTCATGTTTTTTAGTATGCGTTAATAATTTGATGCAAAAATAGAGGAGTAAGATTTCGTGCCCTTTACGATCGTTTGAACGCTGAGTGACAAACTCGTTACATCCATGTTACCGTAAAGTCCCCCCTTGAAGTAACTTGCGTGATACGTTTTGTACGCTGAGTGATAGCATATCCCTGAAAAAATCCGTAAACTTGCACTCAGGTTTTCCATTATTAACTAACAAAATAAAACTATGCATTTGACTACAAAATTATTTTTTACCGCAACGCTGCTTGCCGGTAACCTGTTTGCTTCATTTGCCGGCGACGTTACGCTGAAGATAACGAAGAAGTATATCAATCTTCCTGTTTCCCACCAAGTGGACCGGAAGAAAATGACATTCGAGGTAAAAGGTACTCCGGAACGTAACTTCGTAATCCGTCTGGCTGACGAGAAACCCGACTACTGGGTATTCTGCGATGTCTCTTCCTGGAAAGGAAAGACACTTCGCATCAGCTATGAAGGGGAGTCTGCCGGATTGGAGAAAATCTATCAGGACGATGTGATTGCGGGGCAAGATAGCTTGTATGCAGAAAAGAACCGTCCGCAATTTCATTTCACCACTCGCCGGGGATGGATCAACGACCCTAACGGACTGGTTTTTTACGAAGGTGAATACCATCTTTTCTATCAGCACAACCCTTATGAACGGGAATGGGAAAATATGCATTGGGGACATGCCGTGAGCCGTGATCTGGTACATTGGGAGGAACTGCCGGATGCTCTGCATCCCGATGAGCTGGGAACTATTTTTTCCGGTTCGGCCGTGATCGATTATGATAATACCGCCGGATTCAATAAGAAAAACGAACCGGCATTGGTAGCTGCCTATACAGTGGATAATCCGGAGAAACAGCGGCAGTGTATCGCTTACAGTCTCGATAAAGGACGTACGTTTACCAAGTATGAAGGTAACCCGGTGATAGACTCGAAAGCGAAATGGAACAGTAAGGATACACGCGACCCGAAGGTCTTCTGGTATGCTCCCGGCAAACATTGGGTGATGGTACTTAATGAACGGGACGGACACTCGATTTATAATTCTGCCGACCTGAAGAATTGGGAATATAAGAGTCATGTAACCGGATTCTGGGAATGCCCGGAATTGTTTGAATTACCGGTAGATGGCGATAAGAATCACACTAAATGGGTGATGTACGGAGCTTCCGGTACCTATATGCTGGGCTCATTCGATGGACAGACGTTTACCCCGGAAGCCGGCAAATACTATTATTATACCGGAAGCATGTATGCTGCCCAGACTTATAGTAACATACCTGCCAGTGACGGACGTCGCATACAAATAGGATGGGGACGAATCTCACATGACGGTATGCCGTTCAATGGAATGATGTTGCTGCCCAACGAACTGACACTCCGCACTACCTCAAAGGGAGTTCGTCTGTTTAGTGTGCCTGTCAGAGAGACCGAGCAACTGTTCCAGCCTGTAGGAAACTGGACTTCACTTAGCTCTGATGCGGCCAATCAACGCTTACAGGCGTTCTCCGGTAAGGATTGTTTGCGGATCAGAACAACTATCAAACTGTCACATGCTACCAGTGCCGGACTGAATCTTTACGGTCAGCCTCTGGTGGACTATGACATGAACTCCAACCTGATCAATGGAGTGTTCTACTCACCTGACGACCGCACCAGCATGGAATTGACAGCCGACATCTACATTGATCGCACTTCCATCGAAGTCTTTATTGACGGGGGAGCCTATTCGTATTCGATGAAGCGCAGTCCGCGTGAGGGCAATCGTGAAGGGCTCCATTTCTGGGGTAACAACATAGAAGTTAAGAACCTGGAAGTGTTCTCGGTAAAGTCTATCTGGTAAAGTCGACGGATAGAAAGGGGAAGATGTAGGCAGAGGCGTGTCATCGTTCACCACAGAGTGGCACAGAGTCCCGATACACCTTGTCGTTCATTTTTTCCGGAAAAGGCGTCCTGTTTCTTTGCTTCAGGACGTCTTATATATGTATTATTAAGGAAAACGCAACATGAAAAACACAAATCTATTCCGACTGGCCTTTCTGCTTTTTGCAGGTTTATCTATATTCTTGTCCTCTTGCCAACCCAAAGAGGAAGGAGACAAAAAGTACGTCATTGGTTTTTCTCAGTGTACCTCCGATTCCTGGCGCGAAGCCGTATTGCTCGAAATGCAGATTGAGGCCTCCAATTACCGCAACGTAGAGTTGGTGGTATATAATGCTATGGACAACAGCAGCAGACAGGTATCTCAGATTCGGAAATTGATTTCCCAGAACGTGGATGTACTCATCATTTCGCCTAACGAGGCTGTTCCCATTACCGATGTGGCTGTAGAAGCTTATCGGAAAGGTATTCCTACCATTATTCACGACCGTAAGATACAATCGGATGAATATACGGTCTCTATCGGTGCCAATAATTACAACATTGGTTCTGCCATTGGTGAATACATTAACGGACAATTGCCCTCCAACTCCAAAATACTCGAGATATGGGGACTGGAAGGTTCGTCGCCTGCTATGGAGCGTCATGATGGATTTATCGATCATCTTCGTAGTGATAAGAATTTTCAGGTGACTCAGGTTTTTGGAAAATGGCATTATAACAGTGCTTATGACGCTGTCAACAGGTTAGCTACTTTTGCCGACATCGATCTGGTCTATGCCCACAACGACGTGATGGCGCTTGCTGCCCGGGACGTCATCATGAAGCGTGATTCCGTGTCCGGCAAACGTATCCGGTTTATAGGTATCGACGGGGTATATGGTGACGGTGCCGGATTGCAAGCCGTAGCCGATGAGAAGTTGGAAGCCTCGTTCCAGTACCCTACCGGAGGTGCTATTTCCATTCAGGTGGCCATGCAGATTATTAATGGAGAAAAGGTGAAGAAAAACTATGTATTGAACACTGCCATTATCAATCGGGGGAATGCGAAGACCATTTTGGCACAGTCCGAACAACTCAACCACTACCAGAAAAGAATCAACCGGCAGAAGCAGGAAGAAGATAATTTATTGTCTCGTTTCAAGTTCCTGCGCAACTCTACTATCCTGATTTTGGCATTGATGTTGCTCATTATCCCTTTGCTGGGATATGTAATGTACATGAACCTCCGGGTTAAAAATAAGAATAAAGAACTGCATGATAAAAATCAGCTTGTAGAAGCTCAAAAAGAAGAACTGGCTGTCAAGAATAGCCAGATTGAGAATATCTCCAACCAGAAACTACAATTTTTCACCAATATCTCCCATGAAATCCGTACTCCTCTTACACTGATACTTGGACCGGTCAATAAATTGATAAAGAACTCCAAGCTCGATCCTTCTATTCAAGAAGACGTGGCTTTGATGAAACGGAATGTAGACCGGCTCTACAGGATTGTCAACCAGATACTCGATTTCCGAAGAATCGACAACGATAAGATGAAATTGATTTTGCGTCAGGTAGATTTGATCGGTATGGTAAGGGAAGTTTTCGACTACTTTACCGGTATTGCCGAAGAGAAGCAGATTCATTACCGGTTCTCTACCAATATTGACGAACTGAACATTTACATAGATGTCAATAAGATAGAGCAGGTGTTGGTAAATATCATTTCGAATGCCTTTAAATATTCGGATAGTGGGGGAGATATTTCTGTCCGGATTACCGGTGAAGCGGAAACTGTCCTGCTGGAAGTGGAGGATCACGGGCGGGGAATTTCAAAAGAGAGTATGGAACACCTGTTTGAACGCTTCTATACCGGTAATAAGACTTTCGGTACAGTAGGCTTTGGCATTGGACTCAATCTTTCAAAAGAGTATGTCGACCTGCATGACGGTGAAATCCGTGCAGAGAGTCAACCCGGAGAGTATACTTTATTCAGCGTCCGGCTTTATAAAGATATCACCCACTATACACACGAGTATATACTGGAAGAGACCGATCGCTTCAATCTCAGTTATCACGATATGGAGGTGGATACGACGGTGGTCAACGAAATGCTTTCTAAAACCTATGATTACCATGTCCTGGTCGTGGAAGACGATCCCGATGTACGATATAGCTTACGGAAAGAGCTGTCCGCCAATTTTCAGGTAGAAGTGGCAGGTAATGGTAATGAAGCATTGGACTTGTTGGGACAGGGTGATGCTTTTCACCTGATTCTGAGCGATGTATTAATGCCCGGTATGAATGGGTTCCAGCTGGTTAACCGGGTGAAGAATGATCTTGCTTTCAGCCATATCCCCATCATACTGCTGACAGCCTTGTCCGAAGACAGCCAGCGCATCTACGGCATTGCCGAGGGGGCAGACGAGTATATTCCCAAACCTTTCAACATCGACTTCCTGAAAATACGTATCATCAACATGATTTCGGAACGGCAGAAGATGAAGGAAGCTTATATGAAGAATCTCCGGGCCGGTACGATGGACAATGTGGAGGTATGCAAACTGATGAAGGTAGACGAGTTGTTCAGGGACAAGCTGCTGAGCATTGTCGACACGCAATATGAAAACTCCGATTTCAGCATCGAAGACCTGAGTGAACATTTGGGATTGTCGAGGGTGCACCTTTACCGGAAGATGAAAACACTGTTCGGGGTTTCCCCCACCGATTACCTGAGGAATTACCGACTCAATAAAGCAATGCTTTTGCTTAAAGCCCGGCAGTACAATATCAGTGAGATAGCTTATATGACCGGTTTTACTTCGCCCGCCTATTTCACTAAATGTTTCCGTACACTTTATGGGGTCACTCCGACAGAGGCAATGGTGGCTAACTGAATATGGGAAACAGATCGTTCTGTCTACGCACCGTATGCAACTCTGTATACGGTACGTATATAGAGTAGTATACGATCCGTAGACAATGCTGTATACACATTATACAAAATTGTCCCGCATTGAATTTTCTCAATGCGGGACGATATGAAATGTGCCGGTATGTTTACTATCAGGCCGTTGGATCATCTACAATATCGTCATCACCACTCCCCTGGGATGCGCCGATATTGATAAATCGACTGACAGTTCTCGGCGTTTTTAGCATTGTCTGCGAACTGTGGCAGTATTGTGTAGTCAGTCGCAGCTCATAGGTTCCGTCTTTCAAGTCGGCAGGAAGTAGCACCAATACTTCCGAAGGGTTGTTTACTGCTATCATATCCATCGGTAGCTTCGTTTCCGCGCCTTTTTCATCAATCAAGACGATACCTACGGCAGGATCTGTACCAGTTATTTTAATATTCTTTCCTTGCAGACGATAGTTACGTCCCGCAGTTGCACTACCGTCCGTAGCACGGGTGGCGGCGTCTTCACCACCGATGAAGTAGGCCGAGTCACCTTTGGCTCCCAGAATCTTTACTCCGGTCCGTGCGATAGCTTCACGTAAATCCTTATCCTGATTGAAGGAAACATAGA
>ENA-OYAK01000214-OYAK01000214.1-human-gut-metagenome-genome-assembly--contig:-NODE-214-length-13060-cov-3.427605_pt1 | contig 13060 bp, 7 predicted proteins | sample MGYA00244518_ERZ652821 | MGnify/ENA primary metagenome ERZ652821 (study PRJEB26926, sample SAMN06164597) | human gut metagenome | biome: ENVO:00009003; feature: ENVO:2100002; material: ENVO:00002003...
ACGAGATTTCTGCCTGTCTCGTGGGCTCGGAGATGTGTATAAGAGACAGCCATTGAAGAACAAGAAAATCCACAGCACTGGCAAACCCGGCTGAGCGATATTTGCTCCGGCTTACAGCAACTAAAAGCCAGCGGGCGTTACCAGTGGATTTTAATCGACTTACCGCGTGATGCCTCGCAGATAACCCACCAGCTGCTGAGTTTGTGCGATCACTCGCTGGCAATCGTCAATGTGGATGCCAACTGCCATATCCGACTGCATCAGCAAGCGCTGCCGGATGGCGCACATATTTTGATTAATGACTTCCGTATTGGCAGTCAGGTTCAGGACGATATTTACCAGCTTTGGTTGCAAAGCCAGCGCCGATTACTGCCGATGCTCATTCATCGTGATGAAGCGATGGCTGAATGCCTGGCGGCTAAGCAACCAGTAGGTGAATATCGCAGTGATGCGCTGGCGGCTGAAGAGATACTGACGCTGGCGAACTAGTGCCTGTTGAACTACTCCGGGCTGAAAACGCCAGTCGGGAGTGCATCATGAGTATCCTGACCCGGTGGTTGCTTATCCCGCCGGTCAACGCGCGGCTTATCGGGCGTTATCGCGATTATCGTCGTCACGGTGCGTCGGCTTTCAGCGCGACGCTCGGCTGTTTCTGGATGATCCTGGCCTGGATTTTTATTCCGCTGGAGCACCCGCGCTGGCAGCGTATTCGCGCAGAACATAAAAACCTGTATCCGCATATCAACGCCTCGCGTCCGCGTCCGCTGGACCCGGTCCGTTATCTCATTCAAACATGCTGGTTATTGATCGGTGCATCGCGCAAAGAAACGCCGAAACCGCGCAGGCGGGCATTTTCAGGTCTGCAGAATATTCGTGGACGTTACCATCAATGGATGAACGAGCTGCCTGAGCGCGTTAGCCATAAAACACAGCATCTTGATGAGAAAAAAGAGCTCGGTCATTTGAGTGCCGGGGCGCGGCGGTTGATCCTCGGTATCATCGTCACCTTCTCGCTGATTCTGGCGTTAATCTGCGTTACTCAACCGTTTAACCCGCTGGCGCAGTTTATCTTCCTGATGCTGCTTTGGGGGGTAGCGCTGATCGTACGGCGGATGCCGGGGCGCTTCTCGGCGCTAATGTTGATTGTGCTGTCGCTGACCGTTTCTTGCCGTTATATCTGGTGGCGTTACACCTCTACGCTGAACTGGGACGATCCGGTCAGCCTGGTGTGCGGGCTTATTCTGCTCTTCGCTGAAACGTACGCGTGGATTGTGCTGGTGCTCGGCTACTTCCAGGTAGTATGGCCGCTGAATCGTCAGCCGGTGCCATTGCCGAAGGATATGTCGCTGTGGCCGTCAGTGGATATCTTTGTCCCGACTTACAACGAAAATCTCAATGTGGTGAAAAATACCATTTACGCCTCGCTGGGTATCGACTGGCCGAAAGACAAACTGAACATCTGGATCCTCGATGACGGCGGCAGGGAAGAGTTTCGCCAGTTTGCGCAAAACGTGGGGGTGAAATATATCGCCCGCACCACTCATGAACATGCGAAAGCGGGCAACATCAACAATGCGCTGAAATATGCCAAAGGCGAGTTCGTGTCGATTTTCGACTGCGACCACGTACCAACGCGATCGTTCTTGCAAATGACCATGGGCTGGTTCCTGAAAGAAAAACAGCTGGCGATGATGCAGACGCCGCACCACTTCTTCTCACCGGACCCGTTTGAACGCAACCTGGGGCGTTTCCGTAAAACGCCGAACGAAGGCACGCTGTTCTATGGTCTGGTGCAGGATGGCAACGATATGTGGGACGCCACTTTCTTCTGCGGTTCCTGTGCGGTGATTCGCCGTAAGCCGCTGGATGAAATTGGCGGCATTGCTGTCGAAACTGTGACTGAAGATGCGCATACTTCTCTGCGTTTGCACCGTCGTGGCTATACCTCCGCGTATATGCGTATTCCGCAGGCGGCGGGGCTGGCGACCGAAAGTCTGTCGGCGCATATCGGTCAGCGTATTCGCTGGGCGCGCGGGATGGTACAAATCTTCCGTCTCGATAACCCGCTCACCGGTAAAGGGCTGAAGTTTGCTCAGCGGCTGTGCTACGTCAACGCCATGTTCCACTTCTTGTCGGGCATTCCACGACTGATCTTCCTGACTGCGCCGCTGGCGTTCCTGCTGCTTCATGCCTACATCATCTATGCGCCAGCGTTGATGATCGCCCTGTTCGTGCTGCCGCATATGATCCATGCCAGCCTGACCAACTCCAAGATCCAGGGCAAATATCGCCACTCTTTCTGGAGTGAAATCTACGAAACGGTGCTGGCGTGGTATATCGCACCACCGACGCTGGTGGCGCTGATTAACCCGCACAAAGGCAAATTTAACGTCACCGCCAAAGGTGGACTGGTGGAAGAAGAGTACGTCGACTGGGTGATCTCGCGGCCCTACATTTTCCTTGTTCTGCTCAACCTGGTGGGTGTTGCGGTCGGCATCTGGCGCTACTTCTATGGCCCGCCAACCGAGATGCTCACCGTGGTCGTCAGTATGGTGTGGGTATTCTACAACCTCATTGTTCTTGGCGGCGCAGTTGCGGTATCGGTAGAAAGCAAACAGGTACGCCGATCGCACCGCGTGGAGATGACGATGCCCGCGGCAATTGCCCGCGAAGATGGTCACCTCTTCTCGTGTACCGTTCAGGATTTCTCCGACGGTGGTTTGGGGATCAAGATCAACGGTCAGGCGCAGATTCTGGAAGGGCAGAAAGTGAATCTGTTGCTTAAACGCGGTCAGCAGGAATACGTCTTCCCGACCCAGGTGGCGCGCGTGATGGGTAATGAAGTTGGGCTGAAATTAATGCCGCTCACCACCCAGCAACATATCGATTTTGTGCAGTGTACGTTTGCCCGTGCGGATACATGGGCGCTCTGGCAGGACAGCTACCCGGAAGATAAGCCGCTGGAAAGTCTGCTGGATATTCTGAAGCTCGGCTTCCGTGGCTACCGCCATCTGGCGGAGTTTGCGCCTTCTTCGGTGAAGGGCATATTCCGTGTGCTGACTTCTCTGGTTTCCTGGGTTGTATCGTTTATTCCGCGCCGCCCGGAGCGGAGCGAAACGGCACAACCATCGGATCAGGCTTTGGCTCAACAATGATGATAACGCGATGAAAAGAAAACTATTCTGGATTTGTGCAGTGGCTATGGGGATGAGTGCGTTCCCCTCTTTCATGACGCAGGCGACGCCAGCAACGCAACCACTGATCAATGCTGAGCCAGCTGTAGCCGCCCAGACGGAACAAAATCCGCAGGTGGGGCAAGTGATGCCGGGCGTGCAGGGTGCTGATGCGCCAGTCGTGGCGCAGAACGGTCCTTCGCGTGATGTGAAGCTGACCTTTGCGCAAATTGCACCGCCGCCGGGCAGCATGGTGCTACGTGGCATTAACCCGAACGGCAGCATTGAGTTTGGTATGCGCAGCGATGAAGTGGTGACGAAGGCGATGCTCAACCTCGAATACACCCCATCGCCATCGTTACTGCCTGTCCAGTCGCAGTTAAAGGTTTATCTCAATGATTAACTGATGGGCGTGCTGCCAGTGACCAAAGAACAGTTGGGTAAAAAAACGCTGGCGCAAATGCCCATTAACCCACTGTTTATTACCGACTTCAACCGTGTGCGGCTGGAGTTTGTCGGCCATTATCAGGACGTGTGCGAAAACCCGGCCAGCACCACGCTTTGGCTGGATGTTGGGCGGAGCAGTGGACTGGATCTGACCTATCAGACCCTGAATGTGAAGAATGACCTGTCACACTTCCCGGTGCCATTCTTTGACCCGCGCGATAACCGCACCAACACCTTGCCGATGGTCTTTGCGGGTGCGCCGGATGTTGGGCTGCAACAAGCCTCTGCCATTGTCGCCTCGTGGTTTGGTTCGCGTTCTGGCTGGCGTGGGCAGAACTTCCCGGTACTCTATAACCAACTGCCGGATCGCAATGCCATTGTCTTTGCAACCAACGACAAACGGCCGGACTTCCTGCGCGATCATCCGGCGGTAAAAGCCCCGGTGATTGAGATGATTAACCATCCGCAGAATCCTTACGTCAAACTGCTGGTGGTGTTTGGTCGTGACGACAAAGACCTGTTGCAGGCAGCGAAAGGTATCGCTCAGGGTAACATTCTGTTCCGTGGTGAAAGCGTGGTAGTGAATGAAGTGAAACCGCTGCTACCGCGTAAGCCGTACGATGCGCCGAACTGGGTGCGTACCGATCGTCCGGTCACCTTTGGTGAACTGAAAACCTATGAAGAACAGTTACAATCCAGCGGTCTTGAGCCAGCAGCGATTAATGTTTCGCTAAACCTGCCGCCGGATCTCTACCTGATGCGCAGTACCGGCATTGATATGGATATTAATTACCGCTACACCATGCCGCCGGTGAAAGACAGTTCGCGGATGGATATCAGCCTGAATAACCAGTTCCTGCAATCCTTCAACCTGAGCAGCAAACAGGAGGCGAACCGCCTGCTGCTGCGGATTCCGGTATTACAAGGTTTGCTGGATGGCAAAACAGATGTCTCTATTCCGGCGCTGAAACTGGGCGCGACCAACCAGCTGCGCTTCGACTTTGAGTATATGAGCCCGATGCCGGGCGGTTCGGTGGATAACTGTATTACCTTCCAGCCGGTGCAGAATCATGTGGTGATTGGTGACGACTCCACCATCGACTTCTCGAAGTATTACCACTTCATCCCGATGCCGGATCTACGCGCCTTTGCTAACGCGGGCTTCCCATTCAGCCGGATGGCGGATCTGTCGCAAACCATCACCGTGATGCTGAAAGCGCCTAACGAAGCACAGATGGAAACGTTGCTGAATACTGTTGGTTTTATCGGCGCACAGACGGGCTTCCCGGCGATTAATCTGACGGTGACCGATGATGGCAGCACCATTCAGGGCAAAGATGCCGACATCATGATCATCGGTGGTATCCCGGACAAACTGAAAGACGATAAGCAGATCGACCTATTGGTGCAGGCGACCGAAAGCTGGGTGAAAACACCGATGCGCCAGACCCCGTTCCCCGGCATTGTGCCGGACGAGAGCGATCGCGCGGCAGAAACCCAGTCAACGCTGACCTCTTCCGGTGCGATGGCGGCGGTGATTGGCTTCCAGTCGCCGTATAACGACCAGCGCAGCGTGATTGCGCTGTTGGCAGATAGCCCACGCGGTTATGAAATGCTTAACGATGCGGTGAACGATAGCGGCAAACGCGCCACCATGTTCGGTTCGGTCGCGGTGATCCGCGAGTCCGGTATCAACAGCCTACGTGTTGGCGACGTTTATTACGTAGGTCATCTGCCGTGGTTCGAGCGCTTGTGGTATGCGCTGGCAAACCATCCGATTCTGCTGGCGGTGCTGGCGGCTATCAGTGTGATATTGCTGGCATGGGTACTGTGGCGTCTGCTGCGAATTATTAGTCGTCGTCGTCTTAACCCGGATAACGAGTAATTGAAGATGAATGTGTTGCGTAGTGGAATCGTGACGATGCTGCTGCTGGCTGCCTTTAGTGTTCAGGCAGCCTGTACCTGGCCTGCCTGGGAGCAGTTTAAAAAGGATTACATCAGTCAGGAAGGGCGCGTCATCGACCCCAGCGACGCGCGCAAAATCACCACCTCCGAAGGGCAAAGTTACGGCATGTTCTTTGCCCTGGCGGCTAACGACCGTGCAGCTTTCGATAATATTCTCGACTGGACGCAGAACAATCTCGCTCAGGGTTCTTTAAAAGAACGTTTGCCCGCCTGGCTGTGGGGCAAGAAAGAGAACAGTAAGTGGGAAGTGCTGGACAGCAATTCGGCCTCCGATGGTGATGTCTGGATGGCCTGGTCGTTGCTGGAGGCGGGGCGTTTGTGGAAAGAGCAGCGTTATACCGACATCGGCAGCGCGTTGCTAAAACGTATCGCGCGGGAGGAAGTGGTGACGGTGCCTGGGCTGGGTTCCATGTTGTTACCGGGCAAAGTGGGTTTTGCTGAGGATAACAGCTGGCGTTTTAACCCCAGCTACCTGCCGCCGACGCTGGCGCAGTATTTCACCCGCTTTGGCGCGCCGTGGACTACGCTGCGCGAAACCAATCAACGTTTATTGCTGGAAACCGCCCCGAAAGGCTTTTCGCCAGACTGGGTGCGTTATGAGAAAGACAAAGGCTGGCAGCTAAAAGCCGAAAAAACATTGATCAGCAGCTACGACGCTATCCGCGTTTACATGTGGGTAGGCATGATGCCTGACAGCGATCCGCAGAAAGCGCGGATGCTCAACCGGTTTAAACCGATGGCGACATTCACTGAGAAAAACGGTTATCCGCCGGAAAAAGTGGATGTGGCTACGGGGAAAGCGCAGGGTAAAGGACCGGTCGGTTTTTCTGCCGCCATGCTGCCCTTTTTACAAAACCGCGATGCGCAGGCCGTTCAGCGCCAGCGCGTGGCCGATAACTTTCCCGGCAGCGATGCCTATTACAACTATGTGCTGACCCTGTTTGGACAAGGCTGGGATCAACACCGTTTCCGCTTCTCGACAAAAGGTGAGTTATTACCTGACTGGGGCCAGGAATGCGCAAATTCACACTAAACATATTCACGCTTTCCCTCGGTCTGGCCGTCATGCCGATGGTCGAGGCAGCACCAACCGCTCAGCAACAGTTGCTGGAGCAAGTTCGGTTAGGCGAAGCGACCCATCGTGAAGATCTGGTGCAACAGTCGTTATATCGGCTGGAACTTATTGATCCGAATAACCCGGACGTCGTTGCCGCCCGTTTCCGTTCTTTGTTACGTCAGGGCGATATTGATGGCGCGCAAAAACAGCTCGATCGGCTGTCGCAGTTAGCGCCGAGTTCAAATGCGTATAAATCGTCGCGGACTACGATGCTACTTTCCACGCCGGATGGTCGTCAGGCACTGCAACAGGCATGATTGCAGGCGACGACCGGTCATGCAGAAGAAGCTGTGGCGAGTTACAACAAACTGTTCAACGGTGCGCCGCCGGAAGGTGACATTGCTGTCGAGTACTGGAGTACGGTGGCGAAAATTCCGGCTCGCCGTGGCGAAGCGATTAATCAGTTAAAACGCATCAATGCGGATGCACCGGGCAATACGGGCCTGCAAAACAATCTGGCGCTATTGCTGTTTAGTAGCGATCGCCGTGACGAAGGTTTTGCCGTCCTGGAACAGATGGCAAAATCGAACGCCGGGCGCGAAGGGGCCTCTAAAATCTGGTACGGGCAGATTAAAGACATGCCCGTCAGTGATGCCAGTGTGTCGGCGCTGAAAAAATATCTCTCGATCTTTAGTGATAGCGATAGCGTGGCGGCTGCGCAATCGCAACTGGCAGAACAGCAAAAACAGCTGGCCGATCCTGCTTTCCGCGCTCGTGCGCAAGGTTTAGCGGCGGTGGACTCTGGTATGGCGGGTAAAGCCATTCCCGAACTACAACAGGCGGTGCGGGCGAACCCGAAAGACAGTGAAGCTCTGGGGGCGCTGGGCCAGGCGTATTCTCAGAAAGGCGATCGCGCCAATGCAGTGGCGAATCTGGAAAAAGCCCTCGCACTGGACCCGCACAGCAGCAACAACGACAAATGGAACAGTCTGCTGAAAGTAAACCGCTACTGGCTGGCGATCCAGCAGGGCGATGCTGCGCTGAAAGCCAATAATCCTGACCGGGCAGAACGCCTGTTCCAGCAGGCGCGTAATGTCGATAACACCGACAGTTATGCAGTGCTGGGGCTGGGCGATGTGGCGATGGCGCGAAAAGATTATCCCGCCGCCGAACGTTATTATCAGCAGACCTTGCGTATGGACAGCGGCAACACTAACGCCGTGCGCGGGCTGGCAAATATTTACCGCCAGCAATCGCCAGAAAAAGCTGAAGCGTTTATCGCCTCGCTCTCTGCCAGTCAGCGGCGTAGCATTGATGATATCGAACGCAGCCTGCAAAACGACCGTCTGGCACAGCAGGCAGAGGCACTGGAAAACCAGGGCAAATGGGCGCAGGCGGCAGCACTTCAGCGGCAACGACTGGCGCTGGACCCCGGCAGCGTATGGATTACTTACCGACTTTCGCAGGATCTCTGGCAGGCCGGACAACGCAGCCAGGCCGATACGTTAATGCGCAATCTGGCGCAGCAGAAGCCGAACGACCCGGAGCAGGTTTACGCTTACGGGCTGTACCTCTCTGGTCATGACCAGGACAGAGCGGCGCTGGCGCATATCAACAGCCTGCCGCGCGCGCAGTGGAACAGCAATATTCAGGAGCTGGTTAATCGACTGCAAAGCGATCAGGTGCTGGAAACCGCTAATCGCCTGCGAGAAAGCGGCAAAGAAGCTGAAGCGGAAACGATGCTGCGTCAGCAACCACCTTCCACGCGTATTGACCTCACGCTGGCTGACTGGGCGCAACAACGACGTGATTACACCGCCGCCCGCGCTGCATATCAGAATGTCCTGACGCGGGAGCCAGCTAACGCCGACGCCATTCTTGGTCTGACGGAAGTGGATATTGCTGCCGGTGACAAAGCGGCGGCACGTAGCCAGCTGGCGAAACTGCCCGCTACCGATAACGCCTCGCTGAACACACAGCGGCGCGTGGCGCTGGCACAGGCGCAGCTTGGAGATACCGCAGCGGCGCAGCAGACGTTTAATAAGTTGATCCCGCAGGCAAAATCTCAGCCACCGTCGATGGAAAGCGCGATGGTGCTGCGCGACGGTGCGAAGTTTGAAGCGCAGGCGGGCGATCCAAAGCAGGCGCTGGAAACCTACAAAGACGCCATGGTCGCATCCGGTGTGACTACGACGCGTCCGCAGGATAACGACACCTTTACCCGACTGACCCGTAACGACGAGAAAGATGACTGGCTGAAACGCGGCGTGCGCAGCGATGCGGCGGACCTCTATCGCCAGCAGGATCTTAACGTCACCCTTGAGCACGATTACTGGGGTTCGAGCGGCACCGGTGGTTACTCCGATCTGAAAGCGCACACTACCATGTTGCAGGTGGATGCGCCGTATTCTGACGGGCGGATGTTCTTTCGCAGTGATTTCGTCAATATGAACGTCGGCAGTTTCTCCACTAATGCCGATGGCAAATGGGATGACAACTGGGGCACCTGTACATTACAGGACTGTAGCGGCAACCGCAGCCAGTCGGACTCCGGTGCCAGCGTGGCGGTCGGCTGGCGAAATGACGTCTGGAGCTGGGATATCGGTACCACGCCGATGGGCTTCAACGTGGTGGATGTGGTCGGCGGCATCAGTTACAGCGATGATATCGGGCCGCTGGGTTACACCGTTAACGCCCACCGTCGGCCCATCTCCAGTTCTTTGCTGGCCTTTGGTGGGCAAAAAGACTCCCCGAGCAATACCGGGAAAAAATGGGGTGGCGTACGTGCCGACGGTGTGGGGCTAAGTCTGAGCTACGATAAAGGTGAAGCAAACGGCGTCTGGGCATCGCTTAGTGGCGACCAGTTAACCGGTAAAAATGTCGAAGATAACTGGCGCGTGCGCTGGATGACGGGCTATTACTATAAGGTCATTAACCAGAACAATCGCCGCGTCACAATCGGCCTGAACAACATGATCTGGCATTACGACAAAGATCTGAGTGGCTACTCACTCGGTCAGGGCGGTTACTACAGTCCGCAGGAATACCTGTCGTTTGCCATACCGGTGATGTGGCGGGAGCGCACGGAAAACTGGTCGTGGGAGCTGGGTGCGTCTGGCTCGTGGTCGCATTCACGCACCAAAACCATGCCGCGTTATCCGCTGATGAATCTGATCCCGACCGACTGGCAGGAAGAAGCTGCGCGGCAATCCAACGATGGCGGCAGCAGTCAGGGCTTCGGCTACACGGCGCGGGCATTACTTGAACGACGTGTTACTTCCAACTGGTTTGTTGGCACGGCAATTGATATCCAGCAGGCGAAAGATTACGCACCCAGCCATTTCCTGCTCTACGTACGTTATTCCGCCGCCGGATGGCAGGGTGACATGGATTTACCGCCGCAGCCGCTGATACCTTACGCCGACTGGTAAGTTTTCAGATAGCGCCTCTCTTAATGCCGCTGCGATCGGGTATACTCGGGCGGCAATCTGGGATTTCCGGGGGGAGACAATTTGCGCGTAAGTCGCTCGTTAACAATCAAGCAGATGGCAATGGTGGCAGCCGTTGTCCTGGTGTTCGTTTTTATTTTTTGCACCGTTTTGCTGTTCCATCTGGTCCAGCAGAATCGCTATAACACGGCTACGCAACTGGAAAGCATTGCTCGCTCTGTCCGCGAACCCTTATCTTCAGCTATTTTGAAAGGCGATATTCCCGAAGCGGAAGCTATTCTTGCCAGCATTAAACCGGCAGGCGTGGTCAGCCGTGCCGATGTAGTGCTGCCTAACCAGTTCCAGGCGCTGCGTAAAAGTTTTATTCCAGAGCGTCCGGTGCCGGTAATGGTTACTCGCCTGTTTGAGCTACCGGTTCAAATCTCGCTGGGCGTTTACTCGCTCGAACGTCCGGCAAACCCGCAGCCAATTGCCTATCTGGTACTACAGGCGGATTCCTTCCGTATGTATAAGTTCGTGATGAGCACCCTCTCAACGTTAGTGACCATTTACTTACTTTTGTCGCTTATCCTGACCGTCGCCATCAGCTGGTGCATTAACCGCCTGATTTTGCATCCGTTACGCAATATTGCTCGCGAACTTAACGCCATCCCAGCCAAGGAGCTTGTTGGTCACCAACTGGCATTACCGCGTCTGCATCAGGACGATGAAATCGGTATGTTGGTGCGCAGTTACAACCTCAACCAGCAATTGCTGCAGCGCCATTATGAAGAACAGAACGAAAATGCGATGCGCTTCCCGGTGTCGGATTTGCCGAACAAAGCCTTGCTGATGGAGATGCTGGAGCAGGTTGTCGCGCGTAAACAAACCACCGCGCTGATGATCATCACCTGTGAAACCCTGCGTGATACTGCGGGCGTGCTGAAAGAGGCGCAACGAGAAATTCTGCTGCTGACGCTGGTGGAAAAACTCAAATCGGTACTGTCGCCACGTATGATCCTCGCGCAGATTAGCGGTTATGACTTTGCTGTCATTGCCAACGGTGTACAGGAACCGTGGCACGCAATCACCTTAGGTCAGCAAGTGCTCACTATCATGAGCGAGCGCCTGCCGATTGAACGTATTCAACTCCGTCCGCACTGTAGCATTGGCGTGGCGATGTTCTACGGCGATCTCACCGCCGAACAGCTTTACAGTCGCGCTATTTCTGCGGCATTTACCGCTCGCCATAAAGGCAAGAATCAGATTCAGTTCTTTGATCCGCAGCAGATGGAAGCCGCCCAGAAGCGGTTGACGGAAGAGAGCGATATCCTTAATGCACTGGAAAATCATCAGTTTGCTATTTGGTTACAGCCACAGGTCGAGATGACCAGCGGTAAACTGGTCAGTGCGGAAGTGTTACTGCGTATCCAGCAACCGGATGGCAGTTGGGACCTGCCGGATGGCTTAATCGATCGCATTGAGTGCTGTGGGCTGATGGTTACCGTCGGTCACTGGGTGCTGGAAGAGTCCTGTCGATTGCTTGCAGCCTGGCAAGAGCGCGGCATTATGCTGCCCTTGTCGGTAAACCTCTCTGCGCTGCAACTGATGCACCCAAATATGGTGGCGGATATGCTGGAACTGTTAACCCGCTATCGCATTCAGCCGGGAACACTGATTCTGGAAGTGACAGAAAGCCGACGTATTGACGACCCTCATGCTGCGGTGGCAATCCTCCGTCCGCTGCGCAATGCCGGAGTTCGGGTGGCGCTGGATGATTTCGGCATGGGCTACGCAGGGCTGCGTCAGCTGCAGCATATGAAATCGTTGCCAATCGACGTACTGAAAATCGACAAAATGTTTGTTGAAGGCTTGCCGGGAGATAGCAGCATGATTGCTGCAATTATCATGCTGGCGCAGAGCCTGAACTTACAAATGATTGCCGAAGGCGTGGAGACTGAAGCACAACGCGACTGGCTGGCAAAAGCGGGCGTTGGTATTGCCCAGGGCTTCCTTTTTGCTCGCCCACTCCCTATTGAAATCTTCGAAGAGAGTTACCTGGAAGAAAAGTAGCTACCCCAAACTGATTACAAAACTTTAAAAAGTGCTGGTTTGTGCGAGCCAGCTCAAACTTTTTAACCTTTTTGTTTCAATTATGATCCAGGTACATTTCTGTGATGTTGTCTGGGTGTTATTTTAAGGCCGCAGGTACCCCATAACCTTACAAGACCTGTGGTTTTACTAAAGGACACCCTATGAAAACCTCTCTGTTTAAAAGCCTTTACTTTCAGGTCCTGACAGCGATAGCCATTGGTATTCTCCTTGGCCATTTCTATCCTGAAATAGGCGAGCAAATGAAACCGCTTGGCGACGGCTTCGTTAAGCTCATTAAGATGATCATCGCTCCTGTCATCTTTTGTACCGTCGTAACGGGCATTGCGGGCATGGAAAGCATGAAGGCGGTCGGTCGTACCGGCGCAGTCGCACTGCTTTACTTTGAAATTGTCAGTACCATCGCGCTGATTATTGGTCTTATCATCGTTAACGTCGTGCAGCCTGGTGCCGGAATGAACGTCGATCCGGCAACGCTTGATGCGAAAGCGGTAGCGGTTTACGCCGATCAGGCGAAAGACCAGGGCATTGTCGCCTTCATTATGGATGTCATCCCGGCGAGCGTCATTGGCGCATTTGCCAGCGGTAACATTCTGCAGGTGCTGCTGTTTGCCGTACTGTTTGGTTTTGCGCTCCACCGTCTGGGCAGCAAAGGCCAACTGATTTTTAACGTCATCGAAAGTTTCTCGCAGGTCATCTTCGGCATCATCAATATGATCATGCGTCTGGCACCTATTGGTGCGTTCGGGGCAATGGCGTTTACCATCGGTAAATACGGCGTCGGCACACTGGTGCAACTGGGGCAGCTGATTATCTGTTTCTACATTACCTCTGTCTCTTATACACATCTCCGAGCCCACGAGACAGGCAGAAATCTC
>ENA-OYAK01000236-OYAK01000236.1-human-gut-metagenome-genome-assembly--contig:-NODE-236-length-12280-cov-5.580368_pt1 | contig 12280 bp, 9 predicted proteins | sample MGYA00244518_ERZ652821 | MGnify/ENA primary metagenome ERZ652821 (study PRJEB26926, sample SAMN06164597) | human gut metagenome | biome: ENVO:00009003; feature: ENVO:2100002; material: ENVO:00002003...
ACTCGACTAGTCGTCGGCAGCGTCAGATGTGTATAAGAGACAGCTTTTGACTATAACATTATGTAACATAATGTTATTTGCATTGCCATCTACTGTAAATGCAATGCAAGTTTTTATAAAAAACAGATATGGCTGGACCATAACATTAGAGGTATCACCTACTGATACTGTAGAAAACGTAAAACAAAAAATTCAGGATAAAGAAGGTTTTCCACCTGATAAAATAAGGCTTATATATGGAGGAAAACAAATGGAAGATGGACGAACTTTAGCAGATTATAATGTTCAAAAAGACTCAACTATATTAATTTGCATAAGAGATGTCGACTGTTAACACTAAGAAAGAAAATATAAAAAAGCATGTCATTATTAACAACATTAATTTTTACAGACTATAAAAATTAACTTTAAGATATATGACACCGTTCTAAATTACGCATAAATAGAAAACTACAATTTCGTCTTGTGGTTTTCTATTTGCTTTACAACTCCCATTTATAGTATCATACAGACACGGTATTAACAGGACATTCTGTCGATCATTAATATGAGACACAATTTTTCCAATAGCGTGTTTAACTGAAAACTTCGTTTTCGGTTTTTACATCACTTTTCTATAGAAACAAACTCACATTTTACAAACCGATAAATAGGCATATTATAGGCTAAATGTTTTTTTCGTAAAACTCTAAGTTAATCTTATTATCAACATACTTTATTCTGACCTTTACCTAATATAATCAGAGAACTTTAGAAGTATATTTATTTCGGTAAACACATAGGTATTTTCTTAGATTCTGTTTTTCAATACTCCATTTTACAGAGAAAAAAGTAGATATTTCATATCTAGTATAAAATTCACAGTCCGCATTGTTAGCATTGATAAAATTTACCTTTAAAGTTCTTATTTTCCATCTATTTCTGCACAGGCAGACACTCTCTCTCAGAGGTGTTTTTATTGAAAAGTTTGAAATGGGAAACATTCAATAAAAAAATTGTATTTATTGACCTTAGCACAAAACTTCACTCTTTTACTTTTTTATAGAATGGATATAATACCTGTTCACACTTGCTATACGGTCACTTATCTTAAAGTCATTAAATAAGAGGTTTCTCTAAAATAGCTGGAGTTATTTTGTTTTCAGTATATTGATACATGAAAGCTTCTGCTTAATTTTTTTGCAATAAACCGGATAGACACGCTTCAACATTGTCATATCTGTTTAATATACAGCAGATATAGAGCACCACACTATTCAAAATATAATGACGTAACTACTCCTGATAATTCTTACAGCAATTTATTGTCTACAAAGAAACACATACGATCTTATAGCAAATGACGATGGTCGTATATAACTTATTCGATAAATAGGGACACCAATGTATACCCCAAATATCTTAGAAAGACTATAATATCTATTTTATACGTCACAGAGAAAAACGCAAAGAAAAAATGAGAATGTCCCAATTTCATCATATTGAAAAATCTTTTATTTTTTCTCATTAAGTCGAACTCAGCAAGGTATAAACTAACTTTATTCCGAAAATATACTATATATCTAATCTCTATCCTTTTAAAGTCTATTTCCATCGTTTTGCCATTCCCTTTTATTTAAGCAGAAATAAATTAGGAATACAAAAGCCAACTAATCCATAGTAGATTAATTGGCCTAATTCATTTTATTTTCGGGAATTATTAATTCATCAAAACAACAAAAAAGACAAAAAATAGAATAAACTCATCTATATAAAAGAAACAGAATGCAGTCGACGTAATACTTATTCTGATAAGTACAGAAGAATGATAATTACCGGAAAAGCTTATCGATCTCTTCTTCTTTTATGGTAGTCAACACCACGCGTCCGTCCGGCGTATAGTTGGGTGAAGGACAGGCAAACAGATTATCGACCAAACTGACCATCTCTTCGTTGCTCAGCACCTGCCCATAGACAATGGCAGCCGCACGGGCAAGAGTCAACGCAAGGATATCCTGAATTTCTTCTTTGACATCATTGCCTTTCTCCATAGCGGTGTGCAGCATGCTACGTACCAAATCGACCGGATTCAGCCCGTCGATGCCTGAAGGTACTCCGTTAATGGCATAGCTGCCGCCACCAAGATCACTGAGATCAAAGCCCACTGCGGATAAATCGTCCATGATACTTTGCAACACAGCCGCCTCGGAAGCCGGAAGTTGCAGGATTTCCGGGAAAAGAACACCTTGTGAGAATCCCTGCTTCTGCTGAATCTGGGCACGATAACGGTCAAAGAGCACACGGATATGTGCGCGATGCTGATCGATCAACATCAATCCGGACTTCACGGACGTAAGGATGAAGCGCCCTTTGAACTGCAAATGCTGCGTACCTTTTTCAATCACGGCCGGCTCACCGGCATAAAGAGTTTCGGGAGCCGCTGTAGCAATGCTCTCTTCTTCGATCACCGCAAACTTTTCCGATTCAGGATCGGAGTCGGAGAAAGGCTGATTCATCTTACTGGCTTTCTCAAGACCGCCATACAAATCTTCCCAGTCCACTTTCGGACGGGAGTAGTTGCCTCCACCGGAAGAAGAGGAGGGCTTGAACGGGTTGAAATCGGAATTGAAATGTACCTTAGGCGGCGCGGGAGGCAGATTCTGTTCAAAAGCAGGAATATCGGGCATGTCCTCCGTATCGAAATCGATAGAAGGTACAGCATTGAACTTGCCCAATGACTCCTTGATCGAAGCAGAAAGAATCTGCCAGATAGCCTGCTCGTTTTCAAATTTGATCTCTGTTTTGGTAGGATGGATATTCACATCGATGTTGGCAGGATCGACTTCAAAGTAAATGAAATAAGAAATCTGTTCGCCTGCGGGAATCAACTGTTCGTAAGCATCCATCACTGCCTTATGGAAATAAGGATGACGCATATAGCGCCCGTTCACAAAGAAATACTGATGGGCGCCTTTCTTACGGGCTGTTTCGGGTTTGGCTACATAACCCGAAACTTTCACCATTGTAGTGTTGACTTCTACACTGAGCAGTTGTTGGTTAAGTTTCTTGCCAAAAACAGAAAGAATACGTTGCCGCAAATGGCAAGCGGGAAGATTGAACAGTTCGGAGTCATTGCTATACAGTGAAAAAGCAACCTCAGGATGTACCAAGGCAATACGTTCAAATTCGGCCAGAATATTACTGAGCTCGGTGGAGTTAGCCTTCAGAAACTTACGCCGGGCAGGAATATTGAAAAAGAGATTCTTAATAGAAAAATTGCTTCCTTTGGGACAAGACACCGCTTCCTGACTCTCCACTTTGGAACCCGCAATGATAATCTTGGTTCCCAGCTCTTCGGATTCGGGACGTGTTTTCAGCTCGACCTGAGCAACGGCGGCAATGGAAGCCAATGCTTCACCGCGAAACCCCATCGTGCGAAGGGCAAACAGATCGGATGCTTCACGGATCTTTGAAGTGGCATGCCGCTCGAAAGAGAGGCGTGCATCGGTTTCGGACATTCCCTTACCGTCATCAATCACCTGTATACAGGTTTTACCTGCATCGGTGACCAACACATGAATATTCTGCGCCTCAGCATCGATGGCATTTTCGACTAACTCTTTGATGACAGATGCCGGACGTTGTATCACCTCTCCGGCAGCTATCTGGTTGGCAACCGAATCGGGTAATAAATGAATGATATCGCTCATAATAGATTTAGCTTTGACTGTTTTAGTTTATAGGACTTAGAAAGACCAACTGCCGGTCTGCAAATAATGCCACAGAAAAATAAGCAGGGCAATGATAGCCAGAATTACTCCCAAATGGGCGGGTTTACGTCCGCTCTCTTTACGACGCTTCAGGTGTGTGGTACCTTCGATAAACTTCCCGCGAATATCTTCGGGAGAAAATTCTTTCTCGGGCAATATTCCCAGATCACGCTTGGCATCTTCTTCCATTTTTGCCAGTTTTTCTTTCCTCTCGTCCACATAGATATATTGATGATTAAATCCACGCGGCTTTCGTACATTGAACATTCCCATAGCTATTTCATATTAATTATTTCACGTTTCGGACCACTAATAGCTTTACGTTCGGTTTTACGCAAAGCCTCACCGGCCTTTTTCCCTCTCCAGTTGAAAATGTCTTCTTTGCTTAAAGGACGGACATAATCAAACCAACTAAAGGTGGGCAGTTTCATTTTGTCGGGCGGAATCTGATTCATCGGATAAAGTGTACCATTCGACTTTGGACTCATTACCATTCTCTCCATTTTCCGATCCTTGAGATACATATTTAGCAAACTGGTTTCGGATGTGTTCATGCCAATCATCGTACTATCTTGCTCCTGAGGATAATAAACTACCAGGACATTTCCTATCACATCTACCTTGCGAGCTTCACCTTCGGCAAAGTAAGCCTTGATCTCTTTTCCCGAAATCTGATTAAAATGAATGGAGTCTTTCTGTTCTACCGTAAGTGCCTGATTGATGATATGGGCCCAATCAATCGTACTGTCATTCATATAGACCTTAATCTCTTCACCCAACAGTTGTTGCCCTTCGTTCCAAAGAATAGGATCGCGATACATAGTAAGGCAGGAATCTTTCGTATTGAAAACCAAAGAATCGCAAACACCCTGCAAATCGATGCTGTACATACGCACTTTGTGGAAAGCACGCATCTCACGGAAAAGAGAATCTGTGTCAAGATTATAGCTATTCATCAGTAATGTATCGGCATGCATGAAAAGACTGTCGCCACGCGAATAATCCACAGCCACGGCACGCTTGGTGGCGAGGGCATTCTGCTTCAGCTCGTCATAATAACAATAATCGCCGGTAAGCATGTTCTTATTCACCGTATCATTCATCTGCACATTATCGAACGCTTCGCCATAGCCGGCTTTACGGTCATAGAAAAGGCTGTCTCCGGTCAATCGCTTGCCATCATTGGTCAGTACTGAGCGATCCAGCAGCTCGGCTTGTCCGGAAACCGTATTGTAAATGCCACGTTCGGAGTAGATGTGATTTTGTTCACTGACAATATCAGAGGGTCCCAGGATGGTGGCAATCTTCGTATCCGTGCTATACTTCAGGGTATCGGAAGTCAGTACAAAACGGGGATTAACAAGCTTGACGTCGTGATTGAAAACGGATAGTTTGGTGGCGGGACTGTATTCGCCCCAATCAGAAGTCAGCACGTTTTCTTCATCCATCAAGGTGCCTCCATCAAAATAATAGCCCAAATTGTACAAACGGTCATAATTCAGACTATCTGTCAACAGGGTAGTATTCCGGTTGATCATTTTTACATTCTCACGAAGCTGCGCTATCTGGGTCATGCCGTCATAAAACAGATAATCACCATAGATGAAAAGGGTATCCCCCTGCTCCATACGCACATTACTGAATGCTTCGAAAGAATTGGTTTTCTCGTAAATCAAGGCACTGTCACAATACATGTACATGCTGTCATGACGCAACTTGACCGAACCGATCAGCACCTGAACATCGGGGCGGGCCAACTTATCGGCCTGTCCCTGATCGGCATGAAGCAAGTCGACACGTGTTTTCTTTTTACCCTGTGCCTTTTCCGGTTCAACTTTCTGCTCCGGCTGCGCTTTCTTGTCATGCTGAGGTTTCTTGTCCTGAGCCATCAGAAAACATACAGCAAGCAGGCATAGAGTACCCGCTAAGAGAAATCTATGCCTGCCTTGGAATTTATTTTCTTTATTGAATCTAAACATATCAAAATAGGATCAGTCTTTTTTAATCCACCCCGGATATTTAAAATCGCAACGCTGCCATGCCGGATTAATACGTACGTATGTATGCTTCTGTTTTTCAACGATCCATTTCTGCAACGCTTCTTCGCGACGCTTGTCGAGCACGATTTCTTTCAGGTTCTGGTAGTCATCGGTGATCGTGGCTTTATGCCCGTTGATACGTGACTTCAGTTTAACAATGGCACAAACTTCCTTACCATCTTTAGGATTGACCATCGTAAAAGCTTTGGAAATCTCACCGATATTCATTTTATCCACCACTTTAGCAATCTCCTGCGGCAAATCCTGCATTTCGAATTTAGCGGTCTGGTTCTGCGGGTTCTGCATCAGACCGTGGTTATTGCGCGTATCTTTGTCCTGAGACAAAGCAGAAGCAGCCTGATCAAACGTAAACTTATCGCTACGGATATCGTTGGCAATAGAGTCGAGACGCGCATTGGCTTCATCCAACTCCTTATCCGACACTTTGGGCTTCAACAGGATATGACGGGTGTTGATACGGTCGCCACGTTTTTCGATCAACTGGATGATATGGAAACCATACTCAGACTCTACGATTTTAGAGATCTTCTTGGTATCCTGCAAGTTGAAAGCGACATTGGCGTATTCGGGAACCATCTGCCCTTTACCCATAAAACCGGTTTCACCACCTTTGATAGCAGAGCCGCGATCTTCGGAATACAGCAGGGCAAGCGTAGAGAAATCACTTTCACCCTTATTGATACGGTCGGTGTATTCACGCAAGCGTCTTTTTACATCTTCAATTTCGGCAACAGGTATTTTAGGCTGCTGCGTAATAATCTGTACTTCTACCTGGGTGGGGACGTAAGGAATACTGTCCTGGGGAAGCTCCTTAAAGTAACGGCGTACTTCCGCCGGAGTCACTTTGATATCACCTACCAGTTTCTGCTGCATCCTTTGTACAATCAATCCGTCACGGGCATTCTCGCGCATGGCTTCACGAATCTGTGTAGAGGTCTTATTAAACTCTGCTTCCATTCTTTCTCTGCTACCCAAAGCCTGAATATAATTACTGATCTGATAGTCGACACGCTGTATGACTTCTGCCTCGGGCACTTCAATACTGTCGAGCACAGCCTGGTGCATATAAAGTTTCTGTACGGCCAACTCTTCGGGAATCACACAATAAGGATCACCATCAAACTTACGCCCTTCATACAAAGCGGCCAGTCGTGCTTCTTCCACATCGGACTTCAGGATAGCTTCGTCGCCAATGACCCAAACCACTTCGTCAATCACATTGTCCTGTGCATAGGATGCCACGTTAGCAACCAGTGCCAGGGCAAACATAACAACAAACTTAAAGTTCACAAACTTCTTCATTCTGTGTATTTAATAATTTATAATCTTCTTTCTTTTTACTGCACGCTCGTACAGATCGTCTTTCACTTGTTTCATAAAGTCAACCCGCTTGATGTTGACAAGCATATCCTTGACTTTCGGCTGGGCAAATTCATAAGGTTCCTGTTCGCCCGCCACACGGAAATCACTGATATTCAGAAAATAGTAAAATGCCGTATCTTTCAGTTCAATATGGCGGTTTTTATCCATATAGGCTTCAGGGGATTCCGCTTTCAACGGGATCATATCCAGCACATCGGCCACCCGCACCCATTTATCATAAAAATACTCATACTTCACTGCGTTTTGCAAACTATACTTTTCCAAATGCTCAACGGCATCCTGAGTCTCCGTCTTGTACCACTTACGCACGTTGCCCAGTTGGGGAGCGGTCAGAGGAACTTTGATAAACAGACCTTTCATCAATGGACGGTCCAGCTTAAACAGTTCTTTGTTCTTTTCGTAATAGTCTGCTATTTCTTGTTCGGGGATCTCGCCCGACAATTTCTGGCTGATTAGTTCTTGCTGATAAGTATGCATGATCAATGCTTTCCGGTAATTCTCGACCAACTTATCGATTTCTCCGTTATCGGGAATATTGCTTTGCGCCTGATTGAACAACAAAACATCTTCTACCCAGCTACGGACGTAGTGCTCGGCGAAAAGAAGACTGTCATCTTTTGACAAACCGGCGGGGAGCACGGCCTGAAGGTCTTCTTTGTACAAAAAGTTTCCATCGACCTCTACCAAAGGAGTCTGTCCTTTGTGGTCATGCTTGTCGGCACACGACGCACAGAAAAGGAGAGAGATTAGCAGAAGGCCCGTTTTTCGCATTGTCAACTGAATTATACTTAATTTAAGGTACGAAGATAATACAATAATTCGTTGCATCAGTGATTATTAACCGTTTTTAAAACCTCTTGGTTAATTTCAACCTTAGCAGAAGCTCTGAGACGTTCTGTCCAAAGTGCATCCAGATGATTCTGATAATCCCGGATCAATTGGGGAATGATCTCATGGTAGGACTCCGGCCCTTTCTTTTTCTCACCTAGAACAACAGTAAAAGGATAGGACTTTGAGGGTTCGAAATCTCCTTTTTTAAACACTAACTTATCAACAAAAACATTGTCACCTTCGGCAAAAGTTCCTTGTTCTATCCGGATAGTGGCTGGCGAAGCAGGAGTATTAAACGTCAGGCGGATGGCGTCTTTCCACTCTTCCTCGGGAAGTTTCTTCAAGAATTTACGTGCACTTTTCAGAGTCTTTTTATGGGTTCCATGCAATACGGCACCCCTGTAACGGGGCGAATCCCAATTGTAATCGGTCCGGTGTTCCTTAAAAAAGGCTTTCAGCGCAACAGAATCGGACAGACTGACCTGACGCGATTCGCGACGGGTTATAGCGGCTAAAAGCAGATCGTCACGGCGCTGTTGCAAGGCCAGTCGGAAATCAGGATATTTCTGTTCAAGGCGATTGTTTTCGTAATCAAGAATTGATTTCACTACAAAGGCATTCAATTGTCGTTTTATCCCCATGGGATGGGCATCGGCAAACCGTTCAAAGTCTTTCCCGGTAAAGCTTTTTCCGTCCAGCGTAAAAAGAGTGCGGGAAGTCCTGCCCGAGGCAAGCAACTCTTTCATCCCGGCCTTGTCCGGAGTATATTGACAGATACTCTTCAGCTTGTTCACCCATAACTCAATTTCTTTATCCGTACCCGGACGACGGGAGAGTTTATGAATCAATTCTCCGCGTATCTGTTCGAATGGAGGAATTTCCCGCCTGCCTGTCACCTTGATAATCTGTATACCCTTGGGTGTAAAAAACGGCTTTGAATACTCTCCATCTTTTAAAGAGAAGGCTACTTCTTCAAACTCCTGCGAAGTCTGCAACCAACCCATCCAAAACTCTTTCTTATCATCCGAGTACTTGTTTACCAGAGTCTTAAAGTCAATATCGGGATGAGCCTCCAAGACATGATAGAGTGAATCCATCAAGTTCTGTGCCTCCCGCAAATGATGGGGTAAGGCAGTCTGCGGAAGATAACGGAAAATACGCATAACCTTAACTTCGCCGGCAGCAGAGCGGGTTTTCATCTGATCGTAGAGTTTCTTTGCGTAGGCCTCATCGGTAGCAGAATCGGTAAGATAGGACCTGGATAAGGCTCGATGATAATTCTCCATCTCTGTACGAAAATCAGAAACAGTATCCAATCCGGCTTTTTGCGCTGCAGACAACTTCAACTTCATATCGACAAAAAGATCGGCACAGCGTTTCAGAGTCTCCTTCCCGGCTATTCCCGAAGGTTTATTCCGGTGGCAGAAACGCTCAAACTCCGAACGGGTAATATCCTGCCCATTAATCCGCATCAATACCGGATCTTGCTGGGCATGGCCGGCAATCGCCCCAAACAAACAGGTCAGTGTTCCAACCAGAATCTTCTTCATATCATTCTACATTCAGATGTTCATATCAAAACAAAAAAAATGAGCGGATGTTACGGAGCACCTCCAAAGGTGATCCGTTCAACCCGCTCAATCGATATTTTCAAAGAATATCTGCCAATATTCCTTTTGTCTTTTTACTATCTATTACTCCGGACGGCTGTAATTAGGCGACTCACTTGTAATCGTCACATCGTGCGGATGGCTCTCCATAACCCCGGCATTGGTGATGCGGGTAAACTTGGCATCATGCAGTTTCTCGATGTCGGGAGCACCACAATATCCCATACCGGCACGCAGACCACCGGTCAATTGGTAAATCACTTCATATAAAGTTCCTTTATAGGGCACGCGGGCGGCAATTCCTTCAGGAACCAGTTTCTTTACGTCCATCTCGCCACTCTGGAAATAACGGTCTTTTGAACCATTCTCCATTGCTTCGAGCGAGCCCATACCACGGTATGACTTAAACTTACGGCCATTGAAAATAATCGTTTCACCCGGACTTTCTTCTGTTCCGGCAACCAATGAACCAATCATAACGCTATATCCTCCGGCAGCCAGGGCTTTCACCACATCGCCCGAATAACGGAGTCCGCCATCGGCGATCAAAGGAATGCCCGTTCCTTTCAAAGCTTTCGCAACATCATAAACAGCCGAGAGCTGAGGTACGCCCACTCCGGCGACAACACGTGTCGTACAAATGGAACCCGGACCGATACCTACCTTCACACCATCGGCTCCGGCTTCCACCAAAGCTTTGGCTGCATCCCCCGTAGCAATATTACCAACTACGATATCAATGTCGGGATAGCGCTTTTTAGCTTCGCGCAGCGTGTCGATCACTCCCTTTGAATGTCCGTGGGCCGTATCGATCACGATGGCATCGGCGCCGGCATCTACCAATGCCTGCATACGGTCGAATGTATCAGCCGTCACACCCACACCGGCAGCAACACGCAGGCGGCCTTTCGAGTCTTTGCAAGCCATGGGTTTATCCTTGGCCTTTGTAATATCTTTGTAAGTCACCAGTCCGATCAACTTTCCTTCTTTGTCGACTACCGGTAATTTCTCAATCTTATGGTACTGCAAAATCTGTGAAGCCGCTTCCAGGTCGGTTGACTGATTGGTAGTCACCAGATTTTCTTTTGTCATCACCTCGTCGATACGCTTATCCATGTTACGCTCGAAACGAAGGTCACGATTTGTTACAATACCGACTAAATATCTATTGTCATCCACTACCGGAATACCACCGATTTTATATTCGGCCATCAATGCGAGGGCATCGCGTACGGTAGATCCTTGCTTAATAGTGACAGGATCATAAATCATACCGTTCTCGGCACGTTTCACGGTAGCCACTTGCTTAGCCTGTTCTTTAATGGACATATTCTTATGAATCACACCGATTCCTCCCTCACGCGCAATGGCAATGGCCATCTTAGCTTCGGTAACCGTATCCATGGCAGCAGTTACAAACGGAATCTTTAACTCAATGTTTCTTGAAAACTTTGTCGAGAGATCGACAGTGCGCGGTAAAACTTCAGAATAAGCGGGGATCAACAATACATCATCATAAGTCAATCCGTCCATTACAATCTTATCAGCAATAAATGACATAGGGCTATGCGTTTAAAAATTATTGCGTGCAAATATACAGTTTTTATTCAAGACTGCATAAGTGCACGCAATTTTTTTCGCTTTTTTTAATTAGCCATTTCGGAGATAAACTTGATACGAACCAGACGAACTTCTTCTTCGGTAAATTCGTCACCGAGTTCGTCGAGCGCATCGTCAATCTTATCTGTTGTCGACTCCTTGAAATAATCATAGATGTCGAGCATGTGGTCTTCGTCCATAATCTCATCCAGGAAGTAATCAATATTCAACTTAGTACCCGAATAAACGATTGCCTCCACTTCATCGAGCAATTCGCTGAACTCAATACCCTTGGAAAGCGCAATATCATCCAGGGCTACTTTACGGTCGATGGCTTGAATGATGGCCACTTTCATCTTCGATTTATTGGCCACCGTGCGTACCCGCAAATCTTCCGGACGTTCAATCTCGTTTTCTTCACAATGCCTCTTTATCAACTTGCAGAACTCTTCGCCGTAACGTTTGGCTTTTCCGGCGCCTACACCGGGAATGTTCTGAAGCTCCTCCAGCGTCACCGGATAGATGGTAGCCATCGCTTCGAGAGACGGATCCTGGAAAATCACATAAGGAGGCACTTCCAGTTTTTTCGATAGTTTCTTCCGGAGATCCTTCAGCATGGAATAGAGAACCGGATCGACCGCACAGGAACCTCCGCCTCTTGCCGGTGTTTCTTCTTCTACTTCCTCAAAGTCATTGTCTTCGGTTATCTTGAACGACTTAGGATGTTTAAGGAATTTCTTTCCGGCATCGGTCACTTTCAGTAATCCGTAATTTTCGACATCCTTGCTCAGATAACCGGCTATCAGTGCCTGACGGATCACGGCATTCCAGGTTTTGTCTTCTTCTCCCATTCCTGATCCGAACACTTCCAGATCTTCATGTAAGTGCGCCTGAACTTCGGACGTTTCGCGTCCCTGCAGGACATCAATAATATAATCTGCCTTAAAGTTTTCTTTTACCGCTATGATTGTTTCGATCACAGCACACAATAATTCTTGAGCCTCCACTTGTTTTTTAGGGTTTAAACAGTTGTCACAATTTCCACAAT
>ENA-OYAK01000248-OYAK01000248.1-human-gut-metagenome-genome-assembly--contig:-NODE-248-length-11864-cov-9.810822_pt1 | contig 11864 bp, 10 predicted proteins | sample MGYA00244518_ERZ652821 | MGnify/ENA primary metagenome ERZ652821 (study PRJEB26926, sample SAMN06164597) | human gut metagenome | biome: ENVO:00009003; feature: ENVO:2100002; material: ENVO:00002003...
CCTGCTGTTGATAACATGGGGAACGGACGATATGGCGGAATACAAAGGGCATACAATAAAAATCGTATCTGTCCGGAATTGGTTTTACGCATGTAAGCTGCCATATATTCTCAACATTCCAGTCGTTACAAGTCAAAAAGCCACCGACACGCCGCATCCGGATCGATGGCTTTTTATTCCCTGTTCAGATTCAGTGTCCTCTGCCCGTCATAGAACACCTCATTGTCGTAGTCGGTGGCAATCCTGATAGTGTCTCCTTTCTTGAAGAACCGGCTTTTGGCCACGTGCAGGCGCATAACGTTCTCCTTTCTTTCAGCCGATGACTGGTTGAGCGAAACAAGGTGCGTGCACGGGCGGGCCAGACCTTTGGCCTCCGAACAGTTGTACTCGGTCAGCACGTTCCGCTCGTCATTCAGCCACTCCCGGTCTTCGATGGTAGACTGGTAAGTCACCACCATCCATACCTTTTCGTCCGCCGCCAGGTCCTTCAGGTCATTAGCCACCGCGATACGCTTCGCCCGTTCATGGTCGGCTCCCCATGAACGGCGGTTGGCATCCGTCAGCAAGTCCATCGAATCCATAATCACGATGTCCGGATTATATCCTTTGAGCTTCCTGTATTCCGAAATGCCGTTCTTGATGTCGAGTGTCGAGACCTGGGCATTGAAACGCGGGTAACTGCGCACCGTGATGCTTCCGGCATACGAGGCGACCAGTTTTTCCAGATGTCTCATCTCCGTATCCGAAATCTTTCCCCGCTCGTAATAGTAGGCGTTCCTGGAAATCAGTCCGCCGGAATAGGCGTTCAACGCCTCTTCTTCCGAACCTTCCAGCTGGAAATGCAGCACATGCAGCCCGTCATCGATGTCCGCCCTGACACCGATCCATTTGGCGATGTGCGACTTTCCCACGCCTGTGCTGGCCAGGAAACAGGTCAGCTGACCTCGCAGGTTACGTCCGGCATTGAGCGCATCCAGATACGGGATGTAGAAGCGGGACACACGAGGGGCGGCCGAGCGTTCCTCTTCCTCCTCGCGCCGGCGGTTCCTCTCGAAACGTTCCGTAAAAGTCGCGGCCACATCGACGAACGAGGTGCTCTTCAGCGTGAACCCTGCCAGCCACTCGGCATATTCCCGAAGAGTCTTCTCCGCCTTGTCCTGTTTGTTCTCGTTATACAGTTTTCCGACCTCCGCATAGACCGACTGCAACCGGACCCCCTTGATGTAGGACTCCAGCATGTCGGTCATCACCTCGGCACTCTGTCCCTCGTCATACTCCCGGAAAGTGTCTATCAGCTCGATGGCGTCGTAATCCTCATGGAAGGTCTGTGCCAGCACGGCATACGACGGCGGTGTCTTGTATGTCTTGAAGTGTACGGCTATCGCCTCCTGTACCTGCTGGAACGAACGGTCCGGCAGGTATTCCTTACGCATATGCCGGGCTAGGACAGCACACAACGGTTCCTGTCTGAGCGCCGTGGCATAGAGTTCATACAGGAACTCGGCACTGAGCGGATTGACGGCACTCATGGCTTTGCCTCCTTTTTCCGCCACGCCTCACAGCGGATACGGTACAGTTCCGGATAGCGCGCCTGTGTCCTTCTGCGGCATGGCTCCGCTTTCGCACATTTTGAGCATGACGGGGAGAAAGGCGTCCACATCAGCGTGGAGAGCGCACAGACGAGATATCCCGCTTCGGTGGAGAGCAGTCGCCGCTTGGTCGTCTCCTCGTATTCCGGATAAATAAAACGCCCGAACGGATGGCTGCGGCGGTCTTCCACTGCCCGCGCCAAATCATGCCGTGACAGCCCGAAACTCTTCAGCCACCGGTCCTCCCGGTAGCGGCGTTCCTTTCCCGAGCGGAGATAGCGGCCGATGGCTTTCTTTCCGAATGAATGGGAGACGTTCCATTTCCTGCGATACGCGGTATCATATCCGGAAATGGCATATGTCTGGCAGATACAGAAGTCGGACAGGCGTTCCGCACTGACGGAGACGACCTCCCGGCACAAGCCGTCGAAACACATCCCGAGTTGCCTGTCCGACTTGCCGCCGGTAGGGAACACAAAATCCGCCCACACCGTGGTGCGGACCAGCCGTGTAAAGAGCCTCCGGCATCCGTCAATCCATTCTTTTCTCTCCATCGCGTGTCAATAGTTTGCGCAGCTGCGTCTTGGCTAGGAAGATGCGGCTTTTTACCGTTTCTACGTTCCTGGTCTGCAAAGTACCGTTGTTATAGGTGATTTCCATGATTTCCCCGAGTTTGTAACCAGCCTGCTGCAAGAGCAGGGCTTCCCGGTAAATCGGTTTGAGCCGGTCCAGTGCCCAGAGGATGTCATCGTTATAGAACTCGCGGTAGTTGTCCATCCCCATGCTGTTTCCCGACGGTTCGTCCTCATCCGACAGCGAAGAGGATATTTCCGAAATGTCGATATTGTCGTCCGGGGGCATGCGGTTCCTGTTGCGGTTGTTCAGGTCCGCCACAAGCCGTTTGGTCACGGCATAGATCCAGGTCTTTACCGGACGGGCCGGGTCATAACTGTCCATATACTTGAAGAAGTTGGCCAACGCCTCGAGGTAGTTGTCCTCGATGTCCTCCTGGTTATAGGTATATTTGATACAAATGCTGTATATCAGATTCTTGTGCGGCATCACATATTTTCTGAGAAGTTCCGCCCTCTGTCTCGCGGATTCGTCTTCAGGCTGGAGAACCGCAATAAACACATCTTTCTTTTCCACGTTTCCACTGACTGAAAAGGTTGATAATGAATCTCATGTCCTAATCTGTCAGCTACCGTGAGCGTCAATTGAAAAAACGGGCGGCAGCATTACCGCCGCCCGGAAAAAATCCAAACCGTTGTCGGCTTGTCACAGCCTGTGCCTGCGGATGTAATAGTAGAAGAGGTGGCAGGCATCCGCCGCGTTGTCATCCACCGGGACAATACCGTACCTGTCCTTGCAGGCCGCAACCATCTGCGTCTTGGTGGCGTGTCCGTCTCCCGTCGCCCATTTCTTGAGGACAGCCGGGTTGACGAACTCCGGTTCCGGGATATCCAGTTCATCGCACACTTCGAGCAGGATACCCCTGAGTTCCGAGAGCCGCCGCATGTCGTAGAAATGGCGGTTCACGCTCACATCCTCGGCCACGACGCGGCGGATGCCGTAACGACGGAGCAGCGAGAGCAGCGTAGTCCTGAAAGCACCGTGCATCTTGTTGCCGTTGCGCCGTTTGCTTTCGGTGAAGTTCCATGTCCCGGCCTCATGCAGGGAGAAGTATCCGGTATGCGTGGCGATGTCCAGCGCCAGTACCTGCTCCCGGGTCAGTACGCTATTCTCCGAGTCTCGATTCGCCATTCTCTTTCACGATTACCAGTTTATGCGGATAGCCTTCAGCCACATTCCCGTGCGAGACTACCAGCACGGTACCGCCGAGCGAGTTCAGCGCCTCGAACATGGAGGCCAGCCCCGCTTCATCGACCGCCTCGAGTATCTCGTCCAGCACGAGCAGATCCAGTCCCTTGTCCCCGTCGCAGTTGCTGTTCACGAGTTTCTGCATGGCAAGGATGGTCGCCAAATTCACACGGGCGGCTTCGCCTGCCGAGAACTTGCCGAACGAGCCGCAGTCCATGCCGTCGCGCAGCAGTGAGATGGAGATTTTCTCCCTTACCTTACCACTCTTGAGGACGGTATACCCGTCGAAGCGGATACGGATGTCGCTGCCGATGTCTTGCAGGAACTCGTTGGTGATACGGCTGAGCGCCTCGATTTTCGTGTTGGCCAGATAGGTCTTGAACTGCACGAACCGTTCCCGCTGTATCTCCAGGGCACGGACCCGGGCATCGACGGCCGTCTTGCGCCCTGCCGCCTCGTTGGATTTCCCGCGCGTTTCACGGAGAGTGTCCTTGAGCGATTGTATGAGGTCGGGTGAAGCCGCCTCATCCAGCTCCCGGATCGTGGCCTGCAAAGTGTCGATGGCGCAGGCCGCAGCCTGTATATCTTCCTTGCCTACCCGTATGCCGCGGTTCAGTGCGGCATTGCGCTCGTCTATGAATCCGAACACCTCGTCGAATACCTTGCGGCGGACACCTTCGATTTCACTTTGCAGGGCGGTAATTTCGGAAGCGATGCGTTTATGCCCGCTTTCCACCTCTTCCACGTGGCGGGTGGCATTCCTGATGGCCCGTTCGTGCCCGGCCAGCTGCTCCTCCCATCCGGTGCGTCTGCCTTCCAATATCCGGCGCTCATGGTTCAGCCGGTTCTGCTGCAACTCCACGGCATCCGTCTCCTCCTGCTTCTCATCGATACGGCCGTTGATTTCCGTGAGCTGCCGTTGACGGAGTTTCAGTTCCTTCATGCCGGCCTTGATGTCGAACTGCGGTTCCGCCACCAGAAACTCATGCCCGCAGAAAGGACAGGTGATGGAGCCGGCCAGTTTGTTCGAGAGACTGTCGATACCGGCAGAAACGATACGCCGTTTATGACGCAGTTCCTCGATGCTGCCGGACAGGTCGCGCAGACGGATGTCGATTTCCCGCAGTCTCTCCGCAGTCGTATCGGACTGATCCCTGTATGCCTCACAGAATGCGGCATACTCCTTCTTGAACTGTTCCCAGCCGTCAGTCCTGTTTTTCAGTTCCTGTTCCGCCTGCTTCAAGACGGCATCGCAATCCTTCAGCCGCTCTGTGGCGGTCTGTAACCGTCCTTTCTTTTCGGCAATGACCTTGTCCCAGTCCGTCTGCCGGGCATCGGGAAAGAGGGACATCATTTCCGCTATCTTTTCCAGACATGCTTCCAATGCGGTATCTCCGGCTTCCAGTTCCTGCAAAGCCTCGTCCGCCCGCTGCACTCCGGCAAGCTGTTCCTCAAGCCTGTCCACGTTCTCGTGCCCGGTACGGATCTGCTCCCTCTTGGCCGCTATGGCCGTTTCCAGTCCCATGATACGTTCCACACGGGTACGCCCCCGCTCGGCTCCGGCTTCCTCCTCCTTGCGTATCTGCTCCTGTAACATCCCGATACGCCCGTCCAACCCGGCCAGTTCCAGTTCCACCTGCCGTTTCTTTTCAGAGAGCGGCACGATGTCTTCCTCCACTTTGGCGATGGCTTCATCCACCAGGATACCGTTGGAAAAGCGGTTGATGACCTCTTTCTTCTCCTTGTCCGATGACGAGAGGAAATCCTCATACCGGTATTTGGAAAGGATGAAATTGTTGAGCAGCTCGTCGCGTGTGATACCCAGTTTGTCAAGAATATACCGGTTATAGGCATCCACCGAAGGCTGTACCGCTTCATCGGTTACTACCTGCTTGCCGCCACGGTAAAGCGTACAGCTGACAGAGGAGGCCCCCTTGCGCGGGATACGGCGGTTAACGAGCAGTTCCTCGGCGGCGGAATCGTTGATGAAACGCAAAGCGATACGGCATTCTTCCGCTGCATCGTTGATAATCTCCTCCGAGCGTATCTTTCTAAGCGGGCTGCCCGTGATACCCACGGCAATGCATTCCAACAGGGCAGACTTGCCGGCCCCGTTCGACTGCTGGGACTCATTGTCCCGGTTATCGCCGAAAATCAATGTCGTCACGCCTTGCCGCAGCATGTAGGACAGCGAACGGAAGGCGCAGAGATTTTCGGCTTCTATCGTCTTTAATTTCCACATGATCTGTTTTCTATTCTAGATAAATACTCCAATCCCATCGACACATCCTCGATCTGTTTCTCCCGGCAGAAGTCCTCGTAGGTTTCCCGGATGCGGCGGCTGTCGAATTTCTCGAAGAGCGAAGAGGATACCGCCTCCGGCAGCTGCTCGTCATCGGCAACCAGTTCTACCTTCGCCGCTCCGGCTTCCAGCAAGGCGGCTTTGTCCACCGATTTCATCGCGGCGGCAGGTGCATGGACACGCACCTTGACCTTGTAGCGACCATCGGCCTCCATTTCACGCAGCTCGTCCATCAGGTGCAACCCGGCACGTTCCGCCGGCATATCCATGACACGGTACCGCATGTTCACGCGGTTCTTGACAAACTCGTACGTGCCGTCCGTATACAGCACCGTGTATCCTTTCTCCTCGTCCTCCCCGAAGTTATGCTGGCGCGAGGAACCGATATATTCGATTCCCGTCCCCGGAATGACGGTACGGTTGTGGTAATGGCCGACAAAGACCTTGTCGAAAGGAGAGAATATCCTGGCAGGCAGTTCCTTTTCCGAAGGCTGTGCCAATGCCCCGTTGATACCCTCATGGATGTAGAGGAAGTGCTCCGGTTCTCCGGAAAGCGCTTCCGCAGCCAATCGTCCGAGCCTTTCGGCAAAAGAGCCGTCTTCCGGAAAATAGCTCATTACATGGAGCGCGAACTTCCATTCCGGGCGGCACAGGGTCAGGTACTCATCCACGACAGTCACATTCGGATGCCGGTCGAAGACATGACAATATCCGCGCAGGGATTCCTGGTTCACCTTGTCGTGGTTCCCTTCCGCCAGCGTGACATGAATGTCATGGTCCGCGGCGGATACAAGCATATCCCTGACGGCCAGCAGGACATCGAGTGTCTGGGCGGCACGGGAAAAGAACAGGTCTCCTCCGACAACCACTTCCCGGATATCCCGTTCCCTGCAAATTCCCATGGCCTCCTGCCAGTTGGCCTGGAATGCAGGGGTGTTGTCTTTCGAGATGTGGATGTCATTCAATAACAAAAGGCAGGGTTTGTTCTCTTTCATACTAAGTGATTGTGATTAGGACGGGAGGCCCGGATGCCTCCCGTCGGATTAGAATTCAAGAACTTGTGAAAGGCTTATCTGCGGTGGCGGGGACGCCCGGCACGCTCTTCCGTTTCCTCCGGCTGCTCTTCTTCCTCCCCGGGGACATCCTCCGGTTCGTCACTGGGCTTCGGACCCTCCATCTCGCTTTCGATCAGGTCGAGTAGTTCCCGGTTGCTCGTGGAGCGTGTGACACGCACGGAGAGCCCTTCCTGCTCGATGTAGCCGCGGATCATCGCACGCAGCTCCTGGCCTTCCTCGGTCTTCTCACCGAGTTCCTGCCGCTGAAGCTCGTCATAACGTTCGAAAAGGTCGTCCAGCGAGATGCCTCCGCCTTCACGCCCGTTTTCTCTGTTATCTTTCGTACGGCGGTCGAACGAGAACGCGGATATATCCTCCTTGGGCAGTTCACCGTCCAGCGTGTCGATGACCGTCTTCATTTCATCCGTCTCCATGAGCGACATGCCGTAGATACCGTCGCACTGTTTGAGGAACTCGACGGTGGCTCCCAGATGATAATGGGTGTAGCGGTAGATGATTTCCGGGATACGCGGCGCACCCATCAGGGCGGTCAGCTCCTCCTTGGTCAACGGTACCGGTTCCGATTCGTTGTCAATGGAAATGACATACTCGGTCTTGGCTCCGTTCTTGCGCTTTTCAATCTCCACCGGATAGGCGTCATACACCGAGGAAATCGGGCACGGGTAAGACGGATTCTTGGCCAGTTTCTTGCTCCACAGCTTGAACTTCCTCTCATCCAGATCCTTGAACTGGGCATGGGAAAGGGTCATCATCTGCACGCCTTTGGCTCGTTCACCCAGGTCGAATACATAGAGACAGTGGCCGTAACTGTATTTCAGACCGCCTCCGAACGAGCCCCCGGCAATCTTTTCCGCCAGTTTGTCGTCCCCGTCCTCTTTTGCGGCTTCGACGGCCATGCGGCGGTAAGTCTCGATGGGATCAACGCTATATCCGGCATCGGTAGCGCGGGTGACAGTGACATACATCTTCTGGGGCTTGTTCCCCGTAGCGGGTTTCTCCAGCTCCAGAAGCAGCTGGTGGACGGGATACTCATAGCCCGGACGTGTCGGCGAGCCGTCCGGATTGGGAGCGATGGGCAGGATACGGAGACGGTAAGTCCCGAACTTGTCCATGCGGAAGAACTCCGTACGGGCGAACGCCCTGTTCTCCTCCTGGGCACGCAACTGTGCCTCCTGATAAGATTCCTGAACGCCGAGGAACATTTCCTCGACAGACATGCCTTCCATGCCGTTGTTCTTTTCTTCTTCTTGCATAAACGCTTTGTTTTATGGATTTAAAAATGCCCGAAGAATGCGACACGGCATACCCGCATCGCAAAGAAACTGGTAACAGGACGGACGGGTTCGGTTGCACCGTCCGCGTTCAACTGATAAAATTGGGAGAGGATGTCTCGCTGACCGTATCCCGAAAGAGGATACTCATTTGACAATATGGAAAGGTCTTGCAGCGACCGTGGAATACAAAATTAGGCAAATTACCCGGAACAGCCATACATGTACATGAATGTTTCTCACCGGCATTGTCCTTCAGCGCATTACCGTTTCATTTTAAGAATGCTTTTAATCTCTCCGAGCAGTCTGTCGCCGCCCGGCGCGTTCCGCGCTTCGGCAAGCAGCCTCCTGCGGTTCCGGCGGATATACTCTTCTCTCTTGCGGCGGCATATGCCTTCATAGTAGGCTTTGCGCTCCGGCGTGAGCCGTTTCCCGCGCCGGCAATAGACCCCGTCCCGGCGGTACTCGTCCAGGTAGCGGCGGAACTTCGCCTTGCCGCAGGAAGGGTCTTTCGATGCCTCCGCCACCGACCGTATGACCTGCCAGTCCGGCTCGAAGGGCTGCTGCGTGGCGCATAACCTGCGGAGCAGATGATAGACTACCGGCATCTCATACCGGAGCATGAAGCCTATCCGTGTCTCGTCGAAAGGAAAGCGCTTAAGCGTCCCCTGCGGTCTTCCGTCTTCTCGCTTTCGGGGCTTCTGCTGCCGGGGAGACGGTTTCTTCTGCGGCTGCCGCCTGATTTTCTTCTGTTTCATGATGTTGCGGTTGAATGGTTTGCTGTACGGTTTCACGGACGGGAACGTTCCTGCGCTCCGCAATCCTCCGGCGGCTTTCGATATCGCCGTTTACATTGAGTTTATGTTTCATGACTATACAAAATAGGTGAAGTTGAGTTCTACATTGACATTGTACATACCGCGCTCGTAAAGCTGTATCCTGCGCGAACCGCCGTAGATGGTGAACGAGGAGCCCCGGTTGTACTTGTGGTCATCGTTCCAGTCAGCGGCGCTGCAGCGCACGCTGTATCTCGGGGGCTGTATCTTGTTCGGGATGACGGCAACGATGCCGCCCCAGTTGCTGCCGTCCCTGCGTGCGGTATTGATATACCCCTGTATGGACACGATATTCCCGATCTGGCGGATAAACAGCCCCTGGGTATCTGTTCCCGAGCCGCTGTTCTCCATGTGCATCCATCCCGTATCCGCCAGCAGGGGCTGGTATTCTTCCGCATAGGCGGCTCCGATAGCGCGGCAGGCCTGCCGTTTCGCCTCCGCTGTCGGCAAGGACAGGTCGGAAAGTTTGCCGTCCTTGCGCAGGTAGTCCTTGACGATTTCGTCTTTGGACAGCACGTCCAACTTGTTCCGCAGGAGCTGCCGGGCTTCCATGGGGGATTTTCCTTGCCCGGTCAAAAAGTCGATGTAATCCTGGAACAGGTTTTCAAGCGCGGCGAAGCGGGCGTCCGCCCCGGCCTTGGTATACAGGTTCAGGTTGGTGGCGATGGTATCCTTTTCGGAAGCGTTGTAGCCGCCCATCAGCCGCTCCGCCTTTTTCTTGAGTTCCCTGACAACCTGCGAGGTCATCACGTATCCCTCGACCTGCGCGTGCGAAATGCCACCTTCATCCATGTAGGCGAACGAACCGGTCTTGATTTCCAGCAGTTTGTCCCTGAGTTCGGGTGTGAAGACAATGCCCTCGTAAGCGGAGTCAGTCCCGAGCTTGCCGTCCATCATCCGGTCTATCTCGGCCGTGGAATAGACTTCGAGGTTCTTGCGTGCCTTGCCCTTGTCCGGAAGGTCGGACAGGTTCGAGGTCTTGGCCAGTTTCAGCTCCCCGGTACCTTTCTTTTCGGCATCGAGGGTATCCCTGACGGCCGCCTGCCGCTTTGCTTTCAGTTCGGCGGCTTCCTCTGCCGTCAGCCCGCTGATCTCGTCCGCCGTCAGGCGCACCAGCTCCTTCAATCCTTCGGAGATTTCCAGAAATACCTCCCCGGCTTCCGCTTTGGAATAGACATCGATATTCTTCCGGGCGGCAGCCTTGTCCATGACATCGGAAAGGTTCCCGTCGGCGGAGAGTTTCATTTTCAAAGCCGCCGCGACGGTTCCCGATGTGACATAACCTTCGCCGCCCTCCGTCAGTTCTCCGGTAGTGATAGCCGCCAGTTTCTTCCTGTATTCGGTCGTGAAGTCTTCGGTAGAGAGCTGTTTGCCTTCTACCACATCCACTTTCTTTCCCATCGCCTCCGTAAAGGCCCTGACGGTCACATAGGTGTCGGACACGGATTTTCCGTTGATTTTAAGCGTACCGAGCACATCCACCGCTCCCAAAGGGGCAAGCACGATGTCGCCCAGAGCGTTCCTCAGCGCAAAACGGAAACTGTCAGCGGTGTCGAAGCCGACGGTGGCGAGCAGCGCGGCGGCACTGTCGCGCCAGGTAATCAGGTTTGTCAGCCTGGCATTGTCTTTCGTATAGGCGGTATTCTGAATATCGATACCCCGTCCGGTGCTTTGCAGGGAGAGCAGTCCGCCGACCTGCAGGGTGGCGGTACGCCCGATGACTTTCAAAACAGGTGTGGTGCAGGCTTTTCCGTCATGCACGGCAAAGTCACGGTATTTTGTTCCGCCGCCCTCCGTGCCGTGGTAATTGATACGGATACAACCCTCATCCGTCACATCCGAGGTGTTATAGATGTCGTATCCCTTGATGCGGACAGCCCCGATCCGGGCGTTTTCATTCAGCGAAGTACCGCAGGATATGCCGTCTTCCGTAACCCTGGCCAGTTCCTTGCCTTGTTTCATGAAACTGAACGTGCCGTCCGTCCGGATGACAATCTCGTTGACAAGCAGACCGTGCAGGTAGGCACCGATGGCGGCATGGCCGTCCGCCTTGACGATGCCTTTGAGCAGGTAGCCGTTCCCGCCGCTGACGGAGACGGCGGTCTTGGAACTGATTTCTTTCTGCCCGGTGAACGTTCCGGCCAGCACCAGATCCTTCTTGACGGTCTGCCGGGCAAAAGGTGTATCGAGCAGGACAGCATAGCGGCCGAAGAACTTGTCGATGAACCGGGGCGCGTAGCTCTCCGTCACCTCGATAGCCGCCGGCAGTTTGTCGGTAACCGGATCGACCGTATCCGGAACAGCCCTGGCCCCGGCACAGAGATAACAGGTACGCCCGCGCTTGTTGACCTCATTGGCGTAGACCACCGATTCATGCCGGTTGATTTCGTATATATAATAGGGATAGACGGCATCGGCGCAGCCGTCGAAACGGCGTACCTTCCCGCCGAGCCAGACATAACCCGGGGAGACGCGGGGACCCTCGATCTCGCATCCGGAGATGATGAAGTCCGAGCAGCCGTCAAAAACGGCACTCATGCTGAGAGCCAGTTCCTGCAAGTTCAGGATATCGTCCGAGTAGGTATACCGTCCGCCGGTTTCCGCAATATATTCTTTCATTGTCCTGTATTCTTATTGGGGGTGTATTCGTCTTCGTCGATCTTGATCAGGTAGGTCTTGCCTGCTGTCTTATAGGTGTTCACCACATAGGAAAGCATATAGACCAGTTCCCGCGGAGGTATGGTGACGGGCGGGACGCAGACCATGAAGCTGACCTTGTTGATCAGCTTCTCTTCCGCCAGCAGGTAGAACGGACGGGGGCGTTCCGCCTCATTGTCCGTTGTAACCTGTTCCCCGTTGTACCATACGGTGAAAGGACGCTGGTATTCCGCCCCTTCGTGGTACAGGTCCACACCGACACTCGTGCTGTCCTTGATGAAGATGCGGTCCTTGCCGTCCTTGATGTATTT
>ENA-OYAK01000250-OYAK01000250.1-human-gut-metagenome-genome-assembly--contig:-NODE-250-length-11833-cov-4.506368_pt1 | contig 11833 bp, 8 predicted proteins | sample MGYA00244518_ERZ652821 | MGnify/ENA primary metagenome ERZ652821 (study PRJEB26926, sample SAMN06164597) | human gut metagenome | biome: ENVO:00009003; feature: ENVO:2100002; material: ENVO:00002003...
CCTGTCTCGTGGGCTCGGAGATGTGTATAAGAGACAGGACTCATCACTGTTGAAAACAGCCACGAAACCAGCCGGAATATCTGGCGGTGCAATATCGGTACTGTTTGCTGGCAGACCTGTATGAGGCGGAATATATGCGTCACCTTCACCAATAAATTCATTAGTTCCGGCCAGCAGATTATAAATTTTTATGGTCCGTGGTTGTTCACTCATTCTGAATGCCATTATGCAAGCCTCACAATATAGTTAAATGCGATGTTTTTGACGGTGTTTTCCGCGTTACCCGCAGCGTTAACGGTGATGGTGTGTCCATGTGAACCAATCGCAACGGAGTGCGTATGCGCACCAATACCTACAGTATGTGCATGTGCGCCAGAACTTGCTGCAGTACCAGACAGCGAGTGGGTATGAGCACCTGCTGACTGTGTCTGAATACGTTGATAATACGATCTATAGGAAGAAGTCTCCGGGCTTACTTGATACTGTGAATTCTGGACATAAGTGAACCCACCGCCATCATAAAATGCTAACGCAGAACCGCCGCCTCCTGGCCAACGAATACCATTACCATGAGTATGAACACCGGCAGACCCCGTAGAGCCACTCAGACTGTGCGTATGCGCCCCGGTGTTATTCGTGGATTTAGTGCCGTAATCAAACGACGATGTGGTTTTCGTCCCCAAATCCGTACTGGATGCGCTGGCGCTGTGGGTGTGCGATTTAATGCCGTCCTGTTCCTGAGACAATACGGCCCGGCCACTGGCGGGTTTGCCCTTGATTGTCCAGCCGCGCATATCTGGAATAACACCTGAAGGATAGGCAATAGCCAGTTTCGGATATGCTGCCTTATTAAACGTCTGCCCCTGCATGATTGCATAACCTGCAGGTGGTGTATCTGATGGCCACGGCAGCGGAACACCTGGCGGAAACGCTTCAATATTTGCCGAGCCGTCAAATTTTACGCCGTTAATTGTCCTTGCAGTTTGCAATTTGGTTGCTGTGCTTGCATTACCCGATAAAGATCCAGTGATACCACCACTCGCGTTTAATTTAGTTGCAATTGTAACATTGCCAGTATGGTTACTAATTATAAACGGCCTTAAGCTATTGTGCGTACCAAGACTGTTACCCGAATCTGTCAACATAAAATATGTGTTTGATCCATCATTTCGGATAAAGAATCCATAGTTGCCATAGGCAATACGCAGACCATTTGCTGACCTTGAAATAACCTCACCAGCAGCAGTTAAACCACCTGAAAGAGTCCCTCCAGTTAATGCCAATGCCCCAATATTTGAAGGGGTCAATGTGATATTTGCACTACCATCAAATGACACACCGTTAATCGTTCTGGCTGCCTGAAGTTTCGTGGCGGTCGCAGCATTACCTGTAGTGTTTTGATTACCGGTAGCGTTGACTCCAGGCAAGTTGATATCTGCCGATCCATCAAATGCCACGCCCCCAATCTTACGTGCTGTCTTGATCTTGGTCGCAGTATCTGCGTTTCCGGTCAAATTACCAGTAACACTACCACCAACTTTTAGTCCATTACCGATGGACACCAACCCTGATCTTAAGTTTATAGAGAATGGTCTTAATGAACCGATGTCTCCATTTTCCCCCTCCCCTTCATTAGTCGGAATAAGATGAAGATAATCTTCGGAACGCCTAAAAATAAGGCCAAAGGCTTGGTTGAATATTCGAAGAGCATTTATCGTGCTGATTTTTAACTGCCCTCCCATTGTGTCGCCAGTTTTTTGAACTGAACTATCTTTAACAGTTTTAACTGCCTTTGGCGTTGCCGCCAGCTTTTCACTGGTGCTGTTTGTTGCACTGCTGAGCTGTACTATCCCCTTTTTCGTCGTGCTCGCATCCTCAAGCCCCACGGCGGATGCAATATCCTCTGCCCGTTTTGCCGCTGTTTCGGCACGCGTTGCCGCGGATTCAGCAGCAACTTTGCTCTGAGATGCCGCCGTCGCACTGCCTGCCGCCTCTGATGCTTTCGTTGTTGCTGTCGTGGCACTACCTTTCGCTGCTGACGCTTGTCTGGTCGCCTCATCTTTTGAAGCAGACGCAGATGATGCCGATGACGCCGCTGAACTGGCTGACGATGCGGCTGCCGCCTTAGAGGAAGCAGCATTGTCTGCTGAAGTCTTTGCATTTGTTTCAGAGGTTTTTGCTGCAGAAGCAGACCTCGCTGCTGCAGTGGCTTGCTCAGTGGCTTTGCCAGCCTTCGTTGTGGCTGTTGAAGCGGATGATGCGGCGCTTTCTGCCGATTTTCCGGCGGCGGTGGCACTGGCTGAGGCCTGCCCGGCACTTGTTGACGCGGCACTGGCAGATAATGCAGCCGCTGTTTTTGAACCTGCCGCAGCTGAGGCGCTCTGTCCCGCTGCTGTTTCAGAAGACTTAGCGTTCGTCTCGGACGTTTTTGCCGCCTTCGCGGAATTTCCTGCCGCCGTTGCCGAGGAAGCTGCACTACTGGCACTTGATGATGCATTCGTTTCTGAAGATTTCGCTGCCTCTTTTGAGGCCGCCGCACCCCGTGCCGAGGTGGCAGCTTCTGACGCCTTCGTGGTCGCTGTGGATGCAGAAGTGGCTGCCGATTTTTGTGATGCTGCGGCATTCGTTTCTGACGTTTTCGCCGCACCGGCACTGGTAGCTGCCACGCTTTTTGAGGACTCTGCAGCGGCAGCACTTTTTAATGCTTCAGTGGCCTTTGTTGATGCCGTTCCTGCGCTGGAAGACGCTGACTGAGCCGACGACGCGGCCTGTCCGGCTGACGTGCTGGCGGCACGTGCTGAGGCTGCAGCATCGGTTGCATGAGTTGCCGCCTCGCTGGCTGATGCACTGGCATCGCTGGCTGATTTTTTCGCGGCTGCCGTATTCTGTGCAACCGCGGAGGCGTTACGTGACACCTCTTCCACCATCTGCTCAAAGCGGCGCAGTGCCTCCGGTCGGACATCATCCTCCGTCATGGCACCGAGAAAATCATTCAGCGTACCTGGTCTGGAACCTTCATAGACGGTAATGGTCCCGGCATGTGAAGGCGGAAAACCTTCAACCAGCAGGGTGACGCTGTACTGACCATGCTCAACATCCATGCTGTAACGTCCGGCTTCATCCGGATTTTCAGAGGCCACCGTGTTCACCACCACCGTGCTGCTGGTTCGTCTGGCCTTCAGCACAATGGTGCAGTTCTGTACTGGTTTTCCTGTGCCATCTTTAAGCACGCCAGAAATTTTTACTGTCATACTTTTCCACCAATAAATAAATATCCTCCGGCATAGCCGGAGGTTTTTCAAATGCGCCTATAAGGCTCTCTTACCAGCCGCGCCCTAACAGGCGCACACGATCTGACATTTGCATCCAACTTCGTTACTTACGGCCCGTAAACGGGCTGCCCGGATAGGGAATCGATAACTGCTCTCCCATTTTATCCTCTTCAAGCTGGTGCTTTATGTAATCCTGTATCTTCGCCGTGTTCTTACCCACCGTATCGACGTAGTACCCTCTGCACCAGAACTCCCTGTTCCTGTATTTGAATTTCAAATCACCAAACTGCTCGTAAAGCATCAGACTGCTTTTCCCTTTCAGATATCCCATAAAGCCGGATACGCTCATTTTGGGCGGGATCTCCACAAGCATATGGATATGATCTGCACAGCATTCAGCTTCCAGAATCCGTACGCTTTTCCACTCACACAGCTTTCTCAAAATACTGCCTATTGCTCTACGCTTCTCTCTGTAGAACACCTGTCTTCGGTATTTTGGCGCAAAAACTATGTGATATTTACAGTTCCATCGGGTGTGCGCTAAGCTCTTTTCGTTCCCCATTGGGACCCCCTTTTGATTTCTTGTTTGACACTTGCAGTTGCCAGACCGCAAGGTGTTTTAACAAATCAAAAGGGGTTTTAATAACTGGCTCAAAGCTGAAAGCTTTCCGGAACCCCCAGCCTAGCTGGGGGTTTTCTGTGCACAAAAAAGCCCGCAGCAGTGACGCCACGGGCTTCAGGACAGTGTAACTTTACGTTTCCTCAAACGCAGTTCACCCCATAAGGTGGATGAACCTGCGTATCATAACAATATTTACAGAAGATAAATCGGCGTCTGTTGTCAGAAACGGTATCCGATACCAACAATAAATGCATCCGTTCGCCAGTCGCCACTACCGGAACCTTCATAAGCAAGGTCAATGGTTACGGATTCGGTCGGGTTAAACTGCACGCCAGCCCCCCACGCCAGAGACGTGTTGCTGTGGCGACCGTCATCACTTCCGGTCAGCACATCGTGCGTTTTCCCCTTGTTGTCAGTTACGCGGAGATAATCCCCGGAGAAAGTCGACACACGGCTGTAAGCCACACCCGCCATCGCATACGCGCTGAACCATTCATTCACGCGTACAGACGGCCCCGCCATCACGCTGAACCAGCGGTTACGCACGGAATCTTCATGCCAGCGGGTATCGCTGTAATGGGTCAGCTGGCGATTCTTGTCTCCTGCATAGCTGAATGACGTCACCATCCCCAGTGTGTCCGTAAACTCATAACGGTATTTCACGTTAATCCCGTTCAGATTATCGCTGCCGGGAGCGTTCGTACGGGCATGAAGATACCCCGCGCTCAGTGTGGACTGATGTTCAGACGCCCATGCAGGCGCACCGGATACGGACAGACAGATGGCTGCGGACAAAATGGCTGCACAAACTTTACGCATAATTACCTCTCGCTTTTCTGCAATAAAAAAGGCGCCATTTCTGGCGCCCGTATTGGGGTTATAAAATTCAGCTAATCGTGATGCCTGCAGTGGCTTTCTTCATCACAACAACCAGCAAATCGCTGATACTTGCTGTGGGATACCAGCCATTTACCCACCATGCTGATACAGAAAACTCCAGCGTCATGTGGCCGCGACCAGCAGGCATATCAATAACACCACTGTAAATCAGCGTATTATCCAGCGCGGTACGGTTATAAATTTCAGCACCGTTTTTCCGTACTATCAGGCGGCATGACGAATAAGTATCGCTGTTCTCCCGCTCATGTCTGGCACCGCTGAAAGCCACCGCCGGAATAACAATCTGCCGGTTAAACGGCTGATCGTCATAAACCCTGACGGTAATGGTTCCTGATGGCCAACGCTCCGGTGCACGGGAGTCACGGGGGAAAGCCTTACCCACTGTTTTAACGAGATCGCCTTCAATCTGGTTTGCAGACAGTTTCCCTCTGATGACACAGTTCTCGTTAATGGTGACATTATTGAGCGTGCCGGTATTCGCCGTGATGGCTCCACTGATATCCGCATTGCGGGCTGTCAGCCTGCCATCCGGCGTCAGGGAAAACGTAGGAGGATTGCCGGATGACGTGATGCTCACCGCAAACAGTCGCTTCAGGAACACGTCGTTCATGAACAGCTGATTCCCCTGCGCCACAAACAGCGGCGTGGTGTTGCCGTTCTCCGGGGTAATCATCGCGATACGGTCCGCCTGCAGCAGAATACTGCTCAGCGTCTGACCATCAACATCCTCAATCCCCGCGCCAATCCCGGCCACATAGGGAATACCGTTTTTTGTTTTCTGCACCTTCAGCATATACATGGCATTCAGCTCATTGCGCGTGTCTGACTGAACCCGCTGGATTTGCTGTATGGTCACGGCCTGGTCACCCAGCTTTTTATCCGTGGTCGAGGTAATTTCACTCCCTTTTTTATCCACGTACTGGCGGACCTGTGCTATCTGTCGGGCGTTTTCTGACTGCCCCTGGCTGACAGTCTGTGAGATTTCACTGCTCACCCGGTCCACTTTCTGGCTCACCTGCGCGATGGCCAGTGTCTGGTCCTCATTCTTTTTCGCAACCAGCTGCGTGAGGCTGTTTTCCGCCTTCCCGATTTTCCGGGTCACTTCTGCGATATCCGTGTCCATCCGCTGACGGATATCTTCTTCCAGTTGCGTGACCTCCGTACGCAGCGCTGAAGCATCAATGCGCTCTTTCAGTGCCTGGCCCAGAAGCGTCTCATCTATCAGCCCCCGGAAAATTTCCAGATACCCTTCACCATCATTGCTGGGCTGCCCGCTGGCTTCCACAAAAGCAGATTTTCCCACCAGGTTGACGCTTCGCACGTAAAACCAGAAATCCGTCCCCGGCTTAATCCGGCTCCCCTGGACAGTCCACTGACTGCCGGTCCCCAGATAACGGGCAGATTTTTCCACCTGTGCTGTGTTCGTGATGCGTTTTTCTGAGAACCAGAATTCAAACTGTACCGTCGGGTCATACACCGCAAGACGCGGGACCGCCGTTATCTGAAAATACCCCGGCGTCAGCTCAATGGTGGCGGGTTTTGCAGGCGCGTTAATCCGGAAGGTGGTGGTCGCAGGTTCGCCCTGCTGGCCGTAGCTGTTAATGGCCCGCACCGTCAGGGTGTATTCCCCCAGCGGCAGACCACTGAAACGGTGCTCCGTGTCTGCGGTGATGGCGGTGCTCACCAGACGGCTGTCTTCTCCGCTTCCGCTGGTCAGACGCAGACTGAAGCGCACACCCTTCACCACCCGCGGCGTGTCCCATTTCGCCTGCGCCAGATACTGGCCGTCAGCTGCGCTCACCTCCACCGTCAGGTGCTGCACTGCCGGTGGGATGACGCTGTTCAGGGAACCTGACTGCGGCTCAAAGCGGGCACCGTTATCCACGATGGCTTCTTTTTCCGGTACGTGCTGCACCGCCGTGATGGCAAAGGTGCCGTCCGTGTTTTCCCGGACGGAGACACAGCGGAACAGGCGACGGCGCAGTGACGGCAGGGAGAGTCCCCACACCCCGTATGTCTCCACACCATCAGGCAGGGTACTGACCTGTATCCGGTCAGGCGCGGGGTGTGCGGTGATGGCCACGCTCGCCGGCTTACCGCTGCCGTTAATCAGATTAACAGTGGCCGTGCCGGTCTCCGGCAGTGTCACCTCCCGGTCCAGCGTCAGGGTACGGCTGGCGGCATCGATGGACAGGACACGTCCGCCGGTCATGGTCCCGGCATAGTCGTTATCACAGATTTCAATGATGTCACCGGGTGTGTGCCGCAGCCCCTGAGACCCGAGCGTGAAATCCACCGTCTGCGTTTCCAGCAGTTCGGTCTTTATCACCCACAGTCCGGCACGGTGGGCCTGACCGCGGCTGGTACAGCCGAACGCGTCCATCTTCAGCAGGTTGCGTCCGTAGCGCAGTATGGCTTCCGGGTCTTCCACCAGTTCCGTGGAGGTCTGCCAGCCGTTCTGCGGGTCGGTGTAATTCACCTCCACCGCCGTGTGCCGGTCCTTCAGGGCACTGAAGCTGTAGCGGAACCCCACGCCGTTATCATCCACCACCACATCGCTGTTGGTGTACGGCCACACCACATCCGACAGGCGGTCCTGAACGAACGTCAGCATCTGGCCGTTCCATACCGGCATACAGCGCATCGCCGAGCAGAAATCACTGAGAACATCCCACGCCTTACGCTGTTGTGCCAGGTACGCATTAAAGGTCATCCGCGGCTCGGTCCCCCCGAAACCATCCGGGACCGTCTGGTCGCAGTACTGCCCGATGGCATACAGCGCCCACTTGTCCACATCCGCCGCCCCCAGACGTTTTCCCATGCCGTAGCGCGGGTGAGTCAGCATGTCCCACAGACACCAGGCCGGATTGTTGCTGTATGCCGGTTTCAGACTGCCGTCCCAGATACCACTGTACGTGCGTTTTTCCGGGTCATAGTTTGACGGCACCTGGATGATGCGACCGCGGATATGGTAGTTCACCGTCATCTGCTGGCCGCCGAACTGCTCCGCATCCACCTGCAGCCCCACAATGGCCGTGTTCGGGTAGCACTGTTTCACATCGATGATTTCGGTGTATGACGACCACAGCGTCTTATTCTGCAGCTGGTCCGTGGTGCTGTCCGCCGTCTCCCTGACCATCCGGATGTTAAAGGGCCGGGGAGGCAGATTATCCAGAATCACCGAGGCCAGGAACTGTGAGGTGGTCTTGCCGTTAATGGTGACGTCCTTTTCTGTCACCCAGTTACCGTTACGCTGTAACTGAATCAGCAGGCGGACGGATGCCGGGTTACGGTCACCCTTTGAGGTGGTCTCCACCAGTGACTGCCCCCCGAAGGTAACCCGCAGGCGGTCAATGTTCGCGGACGTAATGGTGCGCGTCACCGGTTTTGCCTTCGTCACTTCCACGCCCAGTCCGGTTTCAGCACCGGAGGACTCAAAGCCTTCCGGTGGTGTCTGCTCCTGCTCCCCGGCGCGCCAGACCGCCGTCACACCGTGTATCACGGGATTACCGTCCGTGTCCGTCAGCGGGGTTTTGTTCACCAGGATACTCTGCAGTCCCTTCACCGGACCTTCTATCGGTCCCTCACCAATCGCATCAATCACGCTCATCATCTGCGTGGATTTGAGATTATCCTTCGCCTCACGAGGCGTGTGTGCCTTACCGCCACCTTTTCCCATACAGCCTTCCCCTGAATAAATTAACCGCCACTTGCCATTCCGTACAGAAGTCGGATATCCTTCGCCCGAAAAGCATGAAACACATTTCTGCCATGCTAAAGAGAAACCCCGGTATCAGCAGATACCGGGGTTTTCTTTCATGCCCACCGATAATCCTGTTGGTTAAAACCGGTAATGGCATAAAAATTCTGAATATCTTCACATTTTCACAAACTGACTGTGGCGCGTATAATTTCTCTGCGTTAATTTTTTTGTCGTGATATAAGAATAATTCCTTACACTTAATCTTCGTAACTCTCCCGCAGTTCCTGTCCGCGATCACTGCGGGATTTTTTTATTCTTTTTACCCCTGCCGCCCGATAACCACGACCTTTCCGCCCCCGCCTTCATCACGGGTGCTGATGTCCTGGGATATACGGCGGGAGCCAACCAGCATTTCCCCGTAAGGCACCGGCATCGGGTTCCCCTGGGCAATCATGTTATCCAGTGAGGAAAAGTACGTGTTCTGTCTGCCGTTATCCGTTGCGCGGTAATCCGGTGTTTTTGCCTTCGGGGCCAGCATCTGGGCCACACCGCCCAGAATCATGCTGGCTCCAAGTGAAAACAGCATCGTGGTGGCAGAAAAACCACCGGCTGCCAGGGCTGAACCCCATAACGCCATTGATGCCCCGGCAGTGAAGAAAGAGCCCACGATGGCTGCCGCCCCCAGCACAATCTGCAGTCCACCCTTTCCGGCCCCGGCCAGTCGCGGCACAATGTGGATGACCGTTCCCTCACCCAGCTGTTCGTGAAGACGGGCGTACACCGCCTCCGGTGCCGTGTCATAACCGGCAATACGTATCTGGTACCAGCCTTCGTTCATCTGACGGCGAAAGCCCGGCATCTGCATCGACAGGGCGCGAATGGCTTCCGCTGCCGTGTTCACATACAGGCTGAGGCGGCGGCCAAATCGTTGCAAATCCCCGTGAAGGCAGATGCGTGCCAGTGGCGGTGACGCCAGACTGAATGCGTTCGTCGTTGCCATTTTTCGGAATACCTCTCCCGTTTACTCAGTTGTTCAGGCAGATGGTGAAGCAGCTCACCGTTGCCGCAGTAAATGGCGGCATGGTTCGGTACCGAAGCACCAAAGCAGCACAGCAGAATATCGCCCGCCTGTGCAGAGGACAGGGGCACCCGGTAAAAGCCGGTGACCGCCATATTGTCCAGGTACAGGTTCTGGCCGTTGCGCCACCAGTCATCCTCGCGATGAAAATCCGGCATTTCAGTCCCCGCCAGATGATAAGCATCCCGGAACAGCGTGTAACAGTCCGTCACCCCGTGCTCAAAGCGCCGCCCGGTGAGATGCGGCACACAGCGGAACTTATGAATCGTCCCCCGGCAGACCAGCCACCACGGCAAATCACTCTGCACCTGCAGCCGCCGGTCGGCCTCACTCAGCCAGGGCAGACCACCGGGGTGGCTGTGGACCAGCGCCACAATCTCACCCTGCATTTCTGCCTGCAGCCAGTCTTCCGGCGACATACGGAAATACGCCTCCGGCTCACCGGAGATATTCACGCAGGGGAAATATCTTTCCCCCTCCGGCGTGCTTACCACGAAGCCGCACGACTCCGCTGGCGCACATCGCCGGGCGTGCGCCAGAATCGCTGATTCTGTCTGTGTCATGGGATTTACTGCGAAAGTTTGTTAATGGAAAGGAAGCCGCCAAAGTTGCCGACGTTATTGCGAAACTTACAGCCACTCAGGCATTTGCTGCATTTATCCTTCGTGATATCGGACGTCGGCTGGTCATATTCATCAGCGACAGCCGGACCGTGATAACCGCACTCATCACCGCGATAGGTCCAGGTGCAGGTGTTGGCCAGCATGATACGTCCCGGAAAAACAGCGCCGTCCGTTTCCGTCGGCGTGGACAGTACAAAAGAGGCACTCACCGCGCTCAGTTCGCTGCACTGCTCGATGCGCCAGCGGCTGATCACCTCCTGCTCCGGATCGGCGTCACTGTTTCCGTTGACGAAGTTCACCGCATCCAGAAAACGGGCGTAAACCTTACGCCGGACCACCGTTCCGCCGACCAGACTCTGCAGATCTTCCGCCATCCCGGTGACCATACCGTACAGGTTAGAAACCGTCAGCGTGGGGCGCGTACTGGTGCCTTTGCCATTCAGTTCAAAACCGCTCCCCTGAATGGGATACGGCTGATACTGTCGCCCCTGCCAGGTGACCGGCTCACCTTTTTCGTTCTGCTCATTACAGAAAAAATAACGTTCTCCACCGACCTCTGTCAGGTCGATTTCCCAGAGCACCACGCTGGCCGACTGCTCCGCACGGGTGCATTCATTCAGTGTTTCCTGCCGGATATCCTGCATCAGTTCACCACCTGTTCAAACTCTGCGCTGAACTCAACACGCAGCATACTGACCCGCGACGACCATTTTGCGCAGGTCACCTTTATCTGCCGCCACTCATAAGGCGGCGTCCACAGAAAGGATTTCCAGCCCCCGTGCTCTTCCAGAAACGACTCCAGTACCGTGGCCTCCTCACGGGGGACAGAAAGCGTCACGCTGTACGTTTTCAGGTTGGCATTCAGCCCGGCAGGCGCTCGCTGGGAATAGCCATCACCAAAGCGCACCTTTCTTACAGAAGGGACCGAAGCCACATCCATACCGGGTTTCACTTTCCAGCGGAAGGTCTTCATCGTCCACCTCCGGAGAACAGGCCACCATCACGCATCTGTGTCTGAATTTCATCACGGGCACCCTTGCGGGCCATGTCATACGCCGCCTTCAGAGCAGCCGGACCTATCTGCCCGTTCGTGCCATCGTTATTGATCTCGATGTTGTACTGCGGGGCAAACATCGCCATACCTGAACCACCAATATCCGCCACAACCCCCAGCTTACCGTCAGCACCACGACGCAGTGGCAGAATGGCTTCAGGTCCAGCTTCCCCCATCACACCCGCGCCTTTTGCAAAAGCAAAAAACGTCGGACGGTTAACCACCGTGCCACTGTAACGACTCAAATCAGCAGACTGATAAATCCCCCCATTGGCATTCAGGGAAAGGCTGCTGAGATCAAATCCCAGTACACTGCCAATCCCTTTTATCGATTTCATCATGGTTGCCTGCGCCAGGATTTTCGCCATATCTGACAGCACCGAAGAGGTGAAGGATTTGAAGTTGAGTTTGCCGGTAGTGACAAAAGTTGCCAGGCCATTTCCCATGTTGCTGAAGGCTGACGAGAACACCTGTTCTGCTGTTCCTGCCGTATTGTCTGCATCCACGGTAAAATCCTGAAATGCACGCAGGCTGTCTCTTATACACATCTCCGAGCCCACGAGACAGGCAGAAATCTCGTA
>ENA-OYAK01000253-OYAK01000253.1-human-gut-metagenome-genome-assembly--contig:-NODE-253-length-11741-cov-4.886959_pt1 | contig 11741 bp, 10 predicted proteins | sample MGYA00244518_ERZ652821 | MGnify/ENA primary metagenome ERZ652821 (study PRJEB26926, sample SAMN06164597) | human gut metagenome | biome: ENVO:00009003; feature: ENVO:2100002; material: ENVO:00002003...
TGTATTATTCTATATAGATTACATTGTTTTTCATTGTGTATTCGGCAGGCAAGATAGATAGAATTGACTTCATTACCTGATTTAAATCATCATTTAAAAAGAGTTTACCAAACATTTGTTCGTTCTCTATCGCAGCATCACACCGGATGTTTTGTCCGTAATAATCTTGCAGCCGTAACAAAACTTGCTTTAGGCTTTCTCCCTGCAAGGTCCATATCCCGTCAATCCAGCTGATATAATCACGGGCATTTACTTTTTCTTTTCCTGATATACCTTCTTGATTAAGTTCTACTTTCTCGTTAGGTACCATCTTTATATGATGATTTTGTTGGTCTTTTACATTGACCGAACCTTCTACCAATATGACTGCGGCTTTTTCCTGATTTTTATAAGCCGATATGTTGAAGGATGTACCCAAAACGCGTACTTCAAATCCGGAAGTATTCACGATAAACGGTTTCGAAGTATCATGTGTTACGTTCAGATACACTTCTCCTTCCACATAAATTTCTCTGTATTTCCCTTCAAATGCACGGGGATAGATAACTTTACTCCCGGAATTGATCCATATTTTACTGTTATCGGCTAAGACAATCTGTGAACGCTTACCTTTCGGGACAATAATCTGATTGTATTCCTCTTTAATGTCATCTTCCACAAGTTTATTAGAGTTGACCTGCACCTGACCTGTTGCCGAATAGACGATCTGGGCATTATTGTCCAATTCTATCTTCTTTTGATCCGAAACCACCAGCGTAACTTCTTTTATATCCTGTGGAATTTCTGTTTGCAGACTTTGTGCTATTTTATTCAGATCATGTCTCTCTTCATCATTCAATAAAAGAAAACAGCCGGCTCCTATTAACAGGGCTACAGAAGCTGCAACTGCCGAATATTTCAGAATACTGAACAACCTTGCCGTCTTATTGCTCTTCAAGGCAAGACGGACCGGAGTGTTGTCGGCATTTATTTTTGCCTGCACTTTTGCCCATATATCCGGTTCACCCGTTTCTTCGGGGAGACATCGGTTCCAGAGAAAGTCGAGCTTATCATATTCGGCTTGTTCTTCCGGAGATTCAAATGATATCTTTTCCGGATGATCGCCATCCTTATTCAGGCGTGAAGCAAATGATTTAAACTTATTCTTTCTCATTATTTTAATAGGATTACATTAATAAAGACGCAGTTTACTTGAGAATGTCCTATTCGGATTCCATTTTTTTTTTAGATTATTTTCTGATTTATTTTTTCAGACCATTTGAAATGATCTCTAATGCTTTGGCAACGTGGACGTTAATGGTCTTAACCGAGATATTCAGCATATCGGCTATTTCTTTATAGGGTAGGCGTTCTATCTTGGCAAGAGCGAAGACTACCTTGCATTTTGGAGGAAGTGTTTGAATGAGGCTATTGATTTGAGCTATCTCTTCCTTGCTGATCATCTCTTCATCGGGAGTTTGCAGATTTCCGATTATTTGAAAATCATCTATTTCTTCCCATGAGGCAATTTCACTTGAATTTTCCGCTTTTCTCAGATAGGAGATGGCTTTGTTATGAGTTAATGTGAGCAACCAAGCTTTTATATTCTTGATTTCATCTATTTCTTCCCGGTGTCTCCATACATCCAGAAAGACGTCGCTGACTACTTCTTCAGCGGTTTCTTTGCTTCGTACGAAACACTGTGCATAGTAGAACAAGTCTTTCGAATAGCTATTAACAAAATGACGGAAAGAAGCCTCTTCTCCTTTCTTTATCTTGCTGATATATTCTATGTTGTTGTTCATATATAGAGTAATGGTTACCATATGTGCGCTGCAAAAATATAAAATATAAACTTCTTTTCTTAATATTTATTACATTGTTTCGCTTCTTAATTTAATAATATATGGTATTTAAAAGCTTGATCACTTTTACTTGCTTCTATTTGCAGGTTTTGTGTTAGCCATAAATGAGGGGGGCAAACTTTTTGATACAACCCGTATTCAGGACCTGTTTAAATTTTATAGTTTGAAATAAAAAGAGTGTTTCCTCTTTCCGTCAAAATGATTATTTTTTTTAGTTGCCAAGCTTCAAATGATTATGTATTTAACGGATTTAGAAGCAATACAGTTACAAGTTACCAAGAAAATCTTGGATTTGCAAGAAAGAAAGCGAAAATATGATTTGAGTGAAATATGGAATGTAATATTCTATATCGTCAATATCGCTTATCAGTGATGCATGTTGTCTTCGGACTTCGTACCTTGGGAATTGGTTTACTACTATTATCGTAAATGGTCTTTTTGGGGTGAATTTGATCTGTTATTGAATAACTTAAGAGAAAAAGTACGTGTGGAAATGGAATAAGTTGCAGGAGCTGGTTTGGGTATTATGGATAGTCAAAGTGTTTGTTGGGGCGACAATCGTCCCCTCAACGGCATTGATGGTAACAAAAGGGTTAAAAGAATCAAGCGTCATGTAGTAGATAAGAATGGTTTTCTACTCACTGTAATGGTGACAATAGTTTGCGTGCATGATGGCAAAGTCGTTTATCTGTTAGCTAGATTGTCTTGGGGAACTTTGCTGTTATATCAAAATCATACTGGCAGATGTCGGTTATCGCTGGGGAATAGGAGAAAATATTAAAAACGCTTTTGAATATTTGGCTATTCTCGGTATGATTAATTTTCTTCAATTGGGTAAGCCGTCTTATTATCGTAACAGTAAACAGGTTACCGGATTTGCCGATTGCCAAAGTCGAGATTTGGATAAACTGCACTTTCATTTGTGGTACTTCATTGACCAATGTAAATATAGCCTAATTAAACCGAATATCGCAATAAATCGAAGGCTATGGGAAGAAGGGATTGGAATTGAGGTGGTTGTGATGTAAGTATTTGAATTTTAAGTGATTATTGTTGCTTATTCCCGATTAATAAAATGTAACTCTGTGCGGTCAAAATCGGATAATCGGACCTCATAAACTCCAGAATCCCCTAACTTGCCATCTACTCCTTCACTATATCCTCCCACAATAATTAATTTATCGCCCGTGCAATAAAGTCCACCCGCCCGTAACTTCAGATCAATTTGATAAGCTTTTGTCTCATTAGTACATAAATTATATACTTGTATCACACCATTTTCCAAAATGTAGACTTTATCTCCACCACGAGTCATAGCCGCCTTACTTATTGAAAACCACAAGTTTCCTCTATTCTTCCAAATACCGGTAGTCAGATCATAAGTGAGTATTGTCGATAAAGGTCTTTGTCGATACCCACCAAATAAGAAAACAGTATGCCCCATAAGAATTCCATTTGTTTCCATTCCTAAGGGCATTTTTCCTACCTCATACCAAATGCCTTTTTTCAAATCAAGCATGTGTATTTTATCTGAATATTTTTGCCATCCATTTTCTGCCTGATAGGTAGAACCTCCGAAGATTATTAATTTGTTATCGTAAATAAATGCAGCAGAAGAAGCGGCTTGATGCGGATTCACTGGGTCTATTAATATTGTATCCTGATGTATATTATATATCTCTACCGTCTCATCAAGATACTCAATCTTCCGATTAGTTGAGAAACGTTTCCCACCCATAATATAGATTTTCCCATCATTGTAAAGAGCTGAATGATAAGCACGCTCCCTCAACTTTTGGTTTGAAACGATCCAAGTATTCGATGTGGTATCATAAATATACATTCTATTACTATACTTTTCATAAATAAACCCTGTGGGAAGTCCGCCAGATGCTCCCAAACTAAAGCCCATAGGAAGTTTTATCTGAGATCTATCTCCACCTATAATATACAGTTTCTTTCCTAATGAAATCATTGCAAACGAATATAGTGGGACAGGCATTGATGATATTTGTGTATATGGCAAACGTAAGTAAGTTTTTTTTATGCCATAAACAGATACTTCTCCTAGTATAAATGGCTCTTCTTGCAATAAAATCACATTTTTCTTTTGCAATAAAGAGGCTACAGCAAATTTTCTTGTACGATATCCGACAAAAGAAAAACAGAGAGTATCTATATTATGTAACAACTCTCCATTGTTTATCATAAACTCACCCTTTTTATCTGCAACAGCTACTCCTACCCCCCGATTAGTATAAATATTAGCTCCTGCCAAAGGCTGTTTTGTTTTTGCATCAATAATTTGGCCTCTAACTTGAGAGGATAAATTATTGTTGCACCATGGTGCGAGAAATATTATTAACCATAAGTACTTTATCATTTTCATACATATTAGAAGAATAGATATCTATTTTAGAAATACCTATTCTTCATTTAAATTGGCTACGTCATACCAGGACAAAGATATAACATACAATCATCTTGGTCACAACTACACTCCCAGCCCATCGTGGGACAAATGGGAGGAAGTCCATCACAATTACAGAACTGATCACATGGATCAGCATAGCAAGGCGGAGCTGAATCTTTATTTACACATGTATTTTTACCACAACCATCTGCTCCTCCTTTTAAAACATACTGTTCCATAAGATCTAATCTTTCGATTCTTTCATTAACCCCCATATTCATTTCGAATTCAAAAAAAATTGAGTTTAAAGAAATCATTTCTTTCTTTTTCATACTTGACACCTCCTTTCTATATCAATAACTATCTAGTATCTTATTAATATCTTTTCTTAAAAGAGAATACGACTCCCAATTATATGGCAATATCTTTCTGATGAAATTGTATAAAACATAATCAGTTTTCTCTAAAAATATAAAAGGATTCCTCCCCTCTGATTTTGTAGTTATCCGATGAGGATAGTGAGCAAGATAAAACAATTGAATTAATCTATTGCAGACCATAAATACGCTTTTCTTCTTCTCGATGCATTCATCATGATCTATATTACAAATCTCCAATATTTCATTCTTTAAATTATCAACAAGCATAGTCCTTAACAATACTCTGCGTTCAATTATATCATTCAAATATTTTTGTAAATCCTTTATTAGATGTAACGGGTCATAAATACCTCGGGAAGAAGAAACAAACGTCAAAGGCATATTATGATATCCATATAAATACTTTTGAAAATCTCGATATATATGTTGTTTTGAAATAATAAATATGGTAACCTCCAGTCCATCATATTTAAAAGTTACTAAATATGCCCCTGTTATAGATGCTTTCATAAACAAAATATCAAGATCACTGTCTTTCCTAAAAAAAATTCTGCAACAGATCCACCGAGTGCAATTGACGCATCAGGAAACGATTTATGTAGAAAATCTACTACTGTATGAGCAACTTCTAAATGTTTCATAAAAGACGTTTTATTACTATATTATTCTTTCTTTTAGCAACAAATTCGTTTTCTTTAATTTCCAATAATAAGTTTTTGATGTCCTGTATACTATTTTCGTTTAAAACGGAATTCAAAAACAGATCTATTCTTTCAATATAAGATTCATATCGCTTCGTATTTCTTATTCTTTCTCTGAAAGAGAAAAGTCCTCCCTCCAATTGAGAAAGGTACAAAAAAGAGTATAATTCTTCTTTCATGTCTAACATCCTCAAAAGATTGTCTAATGTAAACTCTTCCCTTGAAATCGCATTATCTTTCAAGAGTTCTTCATCTGATAACAATAGTATTACATCCTCTAAATTATTTATCACAACTTATCTCCTTTCTTATATATTCATCATAGATAATCTTAATCATACGAATGAAAAGTTGTGGATAATTATTGCAATTTCCAGGTTTTACTTTTCCATTTTTCCTCAAACTTCCTATAATACAGCCACCTCCGCAAAATAAGGCATATTTACACTTGCAGCAATTGGATTCACTGACATTCATATAAAACCAAAATTTAAGTCTATCATCTTCAAGATGAAAGTCAGGAATATAACGTCCTATCTTATATTTAGATATACCTACTACATCCCAACAAGGATAGATATCTCCAAGTGGATCAAAAATAATATTACCTGTTTGCGATCCACAAAAAGCTCCTTTATAAGCCAATGGTTTACCTAATAACAAAGATTTCAGAATATTATATGTCCCATAATTCTGGCACTCTGCTTTTTCATCTAACTTTCCAAGTTTTTTCTTTTCATAAAAGGTATTTACTAAGTCTATTTGAGAGAATGGAGTTTCAAACATTGAATTCTCCTCAATGTCCTTACGTAATAAAGCGCAATATGGAGCAAATGTCCGGTAGCGATACCACCCTTTTTGTTTAAAGAACAAGAACAACTCGTCAAGTCGACTAATTGTATAAGAATCTGTATTTATTCTAACTGCAACAGGAAAGCCTAATTTTAATAAAGCATCAATATTCTCCGTGATCTTTGTAAAAGAATCATTGTTTTTATAATGTGGCTTTCGTTCATTTTGAACATCCTCTACACCATCTAAGGTTATTTGAAAAGAGAAAATCTTATTATCTTTCAAAAAATCAAGATATTTATCAATATCATAGCCATTGGTTGTTACAGAAAAATTACATTTATTTTCTTTCCCTTTTTTCACTATATAGCAAATCATATCATAATTGTCTGCAAGGAATGGCTCTCCTCCATATAAAGCAATCGTTCTAGAACATGAGCCATCTTTTATTTTTTCTGATATTATCTCAAAGGCTCTGTCAATATATTCTTTAGAAATCTTGGCTTTAGGTAAACAATGTGAACCGTTTAAAATGGGATTCTCGTAACAATAAATACAACGTAAATTACAATCATATGAAAGTATGAAATGAAAATTATATTTTTTAAAGCGCATATCCTTATGAGCCTTATCGAGCAAATGTTTCACGAGTTGTATTTCTTCACTGTGTGTGAGAGAAGTTAAGTATCCTCTTTTTATTAATTTATTTTTAGTATCTTCTGACACATGTCCCAAATTTCCATTATTTTTAAGAAAGTCATAAACGCTTTTATTCACAATGTCAAGGGCACGTGTATATCCATTTAAAATAACGTATAGATTCTTTTTTTTATCTACATTTACAGATATATTATAAGAAGACGCTCTCATGGTATTTTTAATTATAGTTGATCTATTACGATTCCCTACAAATATAACAATTCATTTGATTAATTAAAAATAAAATAGCAGAAATATGAGAGTCTGTTTAAATTTTCCTCATAAAAGTTTTTATTCAGTTTGTTTTCCTCTTTTTATTCGTCACATAGTCCGCTATGCTCCTCATAAAGATAGAAAAACATCCTCAAAGAGGACTCTCAAAACAATACTGAGCAAAATTTAAGAGAGCTCCAGGTCTATTCCAAATAAAGTTTAGTAATCGCAAGGAAATAAGCTGGTACAGTTTTCATTGACACCGTTTCTCCCATACCGGATAAAAATAGATATATGAATATGGCCTTAGATAACCATTGAAAATTGTCTTGATTATGAATTAAACCAGTACCTTTTCTGTAGCTATATTTGTAGACCCGGAGAAAAATCGTAAATTTAGATGCTTGACAAAGGTATTTATAAGATGATTACAAAATCTACTTCAAAAGTGCTTAAGCTTGAAGAACCGGCTTATATTGCTATATTTAGCAAATGTTGAACACAATAGTTCTTGGCAACGAAAGCAATCTCCCTTCACGAACTTTTAGCATCAGCAAAGTTAGTAAGCATACACTTTATAAAGACAAATGGGAACTTAGAATCGGTAATGGTTCCGGTAAGGGGGCGTATTCGGCGACAAGGTGGTGGCAGGAAGTATCTTCCGGGTCTTCACCCTGAGTGGATAGACGCCTTGAAGATTGTAATTGAATCATATACAGCAGAAGTCCCTCAATAAGTAAAGAACTGTCGAAGAATGGATCTGATATATTCGAATATATTGTTAGGCAGGTTCTTGATTTGCTAGCCTTTCACCATTGTTCTTTCATAAAGGATATGCCGATGAAAGAAGTTAAGGACAGAGATGCACAATTTAAGAATATCTCTTCCATAAGGACAGCATGTTGGAAGATCGGATTTCCTATGATCAGTATTGATACCAAAAAGAAAGAACTCATTGGCAAGTTCAAGCGCAACGGAAAAGTTTTGATTAAAACTCAGCAAAAATCTCTTGATTATGATTTTGCCATATTTTCCAATGGGCAGATCATCCCTCACGGCATTTACGATGCCACGGGGAATGTTGAATATGTGACAATTAGTACAAGCCATGATGCTTCTAAGTTCGTTTGTGACAACATACACAACGTCTTCAAGAACAGTATCATAAGGTCCATATGCTCGTGATAATATGGGATGACGGAGGCTCGAACTCCAGTTCTCACTGCGTTGTAAAGCGAGAACTTATGGAATTCGCTGACAAACTAAAAATGAATTTTTGGGTGATATATTATCCGCCATATTGTTCCTAAGTTCAATTCTATTAAATGTTTAATTGTTCCTATTGATATATATTCAGAAACGTATGATATAGATTTATGAAAAGGAGGTGTCTTAGAGGACTTGTTTTTCATGGACAGTTTCCTAAATGGAATTATCTCATCAAACCAGTATAATGTGTACCAAGTTATTTTAAAGCATTACTTAAAGTAGTATAGTAAGGTGGATTCGAACAGAGATGAGTAGCGGGAGTTAGCATCATTTCAGTGTCTGGGCGGGGCTTGATATCATTCTGTCACTTTGATAATCGGGGCTCTCCAGAATCGTTTATTTCGGACGTGGGCACTTGCCTGAATGAAAAAACGCATTCTACTGGATGCGTTTGATGATGTATTTCTTAGAATTTTGATTGTTTGGCTGCAATAGGAAAGTGGAAATGTCTTGTCGGTGTTAAAAGGTTTCTTGTGTGAAGCTGTATTCCTGCCTTTTGTCACTTCGGGAAACTCTGCCTGCGCTTGTAACCAGAAGAAAGAATGTTCCTTTTAGACCGAATTTTGAATAACAATGGGAGATATTCGGGAAAACAATAGAAGATATTTCTAAAACATAAGGACGTTTTGGGTAAATGCTTACGTCTTTTCGGGTAAATGCCTACTTCTTTTCGTAAAAAAACGGCTCTTTTGTCTCCGAAGCCTGGTACTCCGGCTCCGAAAGCCTCCGTTCGGCTCTTTTCTTCTCCAGGATTATCGGAAACGATCAGGAATCCTGTTATCAAAAACGGATGTTTACTTTCTTTTTGCGCTGATATTCCGGGAATATATGACATCCGGCCGGATTATACGGGTTTCACCACAGATTAGCGCAGAATGATTTTAAGTCATTGATTATCAATATAAGTAATCTGTATTAATCTGTGGTGAATTCCGGCAAATCCCCAAATTTAGAATAGGGGGCTTATGGATCGTTCTTTCTCTACTCTGCTACCAACTCTATTACCCGGCTATTGGTTTGTGAAGTTGTAAATGCATTCAATCCTATTTTCATCAGATAGTCACCGGAGAAGATTTTTTCATTACCCGACAAATTGGATTTCCGACCCGGCATCAGATTAATTTCCTTCACCCGGTACATCTTTTGGGCATCAAGCCCCCGGAGCTTTACCGGTAGTAGTTTCTCGCCGAAACGCGGATGGATGTCGTAGGTAAAGAGGACGGCTTTCGAAGCATCGGGGGCAGTATACATCACTGCCATGTGGTTGCCATCATATGGAGATACGAGACGATATTGATCACCATCCAGAATGACAGGTTTCAAGCGTTTATAATTGGCTACTGCTTCCTGGCAATAAGTAAGTTCATCTGCTTTCATGTCTTTCAGTCCGATGTCGAAACCAAGTTTACACATACTGGCAACATCGGTGCGGAATTTCACATTTGTTCTGCTGTTCCAGCTTGTTACGTGTGCACACATCGCTTTGGCTGGGAAGAACTGTGAGAAGCCCCACTGAATGAATAAGCGTTCTACCGGATCGGTATTATCCGAACACCAAAATTCGGTGAAGTACTTCAGTGCTTCATAATCACAACGTGCACCTCCACCGGAGCAAAGCATCATGGGCACATTAGGATATTTCTCTTTTACCCGTTTCAATACATTATATATACCGCGCACGTGGTCGATGTAGAGCTGTCCTTGTTTATCTTTCAGGTAAGGCGAATAAATATTAGTAATCGGACTGTTGCAATCCCATTTAAAGAAGGCTACATCGGGATTCTCCGTCATAATCTTATCTACGACACCAAACACGAAGTCTTGTACTTTAGGATTGCTCAGGTCAAGTACCAACTGATTACGGAAATAATAAGTTTCCCGGTTCGGGTAATGGATAGCCCATTCCGGATGTGTTTCGAACAGGTCACTTTTGGGATTCACCATCTCCGGTTCAATCCAGATACCGAATTTGACACCGGCTTCTTTCGCTTTCTCTACTAATGCAGGGATTCCTCCGGGAAGCTTACTTTTCATCGCTTCCCAATCGCCCAGGCCGGCATGGTCATCGTTGCGCGGATGTTTGTTGCCAAACCATCCGTCGTCGAGCAGGAACATATCTACGCCTAGGTGTTTGGCCTCTTTCATCAGTTTGCCCAGTAATTCTTCATCGAAGGTGAAGTAAGTATTTTCCCAATTATTAAGCAGAGTCATTCGGTCTCCCTTGCCGTCTTTCAGTTGGTAGTTGCGTGCCCAATTGTGCAGGTTACGGCTGGCTTCACCCGTACCGTTGTTACTCAACGTAAAGATAAACTCCGGGGTGGTAAATGTTTCGTTTGCTTTCAATTGATAGTCCGAGGCGTATGGATTGATAGCAGGGATGATTCGTAAGTCGCCTTCATTGTCCACTTCGAAAGTAAACTGGTAGTTGCCTGTCCATCCGATGGTGCCCAATACTACTTGTCCCTGATGCTCCTGAGCGGGCTGTTCCAGTCCGAGTTCAAAAAAAGGTTGCATGTGCATGGCAGCACGGCTACCTAACTTCGTATCGAGAATCTTTTTGCCGGGTTGCAATTGCTGTGTACTCATCTGCACCTCTTTAGCCCAGTCACTGCTGAATTCGGTGAGATAATATTTTTGGTTTGAGAAGTAAAGCATTGTCGAAGCATAACGCCATAACACGACCAGCTTCTTTTGTTGATGCTTGATCTCGCTCCATGTTTTGATGACATTTTGTTTAGGATAGGCTACATAGTGCAGTGTGACGTCCACCGGATATTGGTCATCTTTCATCCGGATGATGGTTTCTGTTCCACCTTCCACTGCTTTCTGTTCCGAAGATACATAACGCAGGATCGTGCTGAGATTGCCATCGTTGTTCGTAATGGCTACGGCCGGTTCGAAATAATCTTCTCCACCCGAACCCGGATAGACTTCCCATCCTCGTGAGGAGCCGGAAAGGTTTTTCAGGTCTTGTTCGTTCAGTAGTCTGTCACCCAGATAAGATTGATACAGACGTCCGTCCGGAGCAACTTCCAGGATAAGGTCCGTCCGATCTGTCGAGATGCGAATCTGTCTGGACTCTTGTGCATTGACATGAATACAAGCTACAAGAATCAGTAATGTTGCAAGTAATTTTTTCATGGTATTGTTGTTGATGTTATGAAATATGCATTGTGTGTGCAAAGTAAGATAAACTTCATTATATTCACAAATGAAACGGGAAGAAACAAATGGATGTTTGTGGTTCAGAGCTCTGTTTCTTAAGCGTTCTCCGGCAGATAGTGGCTTTTAAAAGAGCTTCCGGGGTAGTGGGAATATCATTCCGGTACTTTGTTGTTACATAAATAAAAATATGTAATTTTGAGGATCTTAAAATAAAACCTGTCTCTTATACACATCTCCGAGCCCACGAGACAGGCAGAAATCTCGT
>ENA-OYAK01000263-OYAK01000263.1-human-gut-metagenome-genome-assembly--contig:-NODE-263-length-11555-cov-4.955652_pt1 | contig 11555 bp, 7 predicted proteins | sample MGYA00244518_ERZ652821 | MGnify/ENA primary metagenome ERZ652821 (study PRJEB26926, sample SAMN06164597) | human gut metagenome | biome: ENVO:00009003; feature: ENVO:2100002; material: ENVO:00002003...
TCTGCCTGTCTCGTGGGCTCGGAGATGTGTATAAGAGACAGATTAGAGGTTACTTATCATACAATAACCTTTTACATAAATTCGCCAATTATGTCTATAATTATTCATAAGATAATCTTCTTTAGCATTTCTTTTTCATAAAGTTCTAAAAGCTAGTTAGTTTTAGGCCAGATGATGATTAATCCTTCAACATTCTATTATTTCTTCAAATCATTTCATTCTATATCAAAACAACGGAACAAAAAAGGCAACAAAAACAGAATTGTTCTTGCCGCCTTTATGTTTTATACAAAATTAATGTAATACATTATTCTTCATTCGTTAACCAACCCCAATAATCTGAATTCGTCACTCTCTCAATGGACACCTTTCGATCACCCATCCTGACTTTATCCGGACCTGAAGCCGGCACTGAACTAGCATGATATCCGACTCCGCGCCATTTCAACATATGTTGAGGTACTTGTCGTTTCAGCAATGCACTATACACAGCTTTAGCGCGGCGTTTCGACAAATCTATGTTATAATTGTCGCTTCCTCTTGCATCTGTATACCCGGTTATCAAGAAATTGTTATCCGGATAACTTTTCAACAGATCTGCAATCTTATCCAAAGTGATTTCAGATTCGGAAGTAATCACATCCTTATCAAACGCAAAATGAATGTTATCGAATAAATCACAAACATGACTTTCCACCACAGCCGGCACTTCAATTCTCTTTTCAACAATTCGTTCTACAATCCTATCAACCGGACGGTCTATATATTGCACAACCGGCATAGGACGTTTTGTACTTCCACCCAAACGGAACATAATACGCATCGAAGCCTGAACAAAACGCGTTTGTTTTTTATCGACAGGCATGATGTATTCTCCCTGTAATCCTACTCCCCAATGATCGTTAAGCCAAGCTTGTACTCCGGCTCCGAAGGATAAGGGGAAATAGGATTGTTTAGATCCTATTTTCTCTTTGTTCCAAGGATTGGATGATGTCCATTCTGCTTCTCCTATAGGATCATTTTCAAACTTTCCTGCATTAATTGCATAAAAATCATGATGGAGGTAGTTAACACCTACGCGTAAATAAGGTTCTACATATTTTGATTTAAACAATGGGGTTAACCGGAATTGAAGTCCCGGACCGGCCATATACATGAAATCAAGCTTACGCCCGCCTGTTTCAACTTGTTTTCTTGCCAGTCCCAATGTCCCCTGTAAATCAAGATAAAACCAAGGATTCAATTCACGAGCTGCATAGAGTTGGATACCGCCAAAAAGATGATCGATATTCATTCGATACAGATAGTTCCCATCGACCTGACGAAAATCCGAGAAAGTCACTCTGTCCCAGTTGATAAGAGCTCCACCTACCCCTATTTCCCAGGCTTTGGTTCTATGTGCTGTTTGTCCTTCCATCTTATCGTTTTGAGCATGAACATAAAAGGGAAAAACAGTGATGGCCAATGCTCCTATAAGAAGTCTATTTTTTATTTCATTGAAATTCATATTATTCTATTTTTCTTTATAGGTTACACTAATTTCAGGCATATCTTTATATGTATTCTCAACATAATACGTACCGTTATCTGCTTTCTTCTTGAGAACTCCTAAAGACACATTGTTAGAGTAGATAAAAGCGCTACTCGCTCCTACCGAATAGATTGTAGCTCCCAAGTACGGGCTAAGGGCAGCATACTCAGGTTTCTTGTAACTCGACTTATTAAGTTCGCTTGTGGCTGTTTGTACCCCCAATGGAGAGGTATAAGTAAACTTAACATAACAGAGTAGAAGTTCCTTCGCCTCTTCCGGAGCATAAAATTCAGGTTCAATGTAATCTATGCCGTTCGGTTTTACTGTTTTTACCAATTCACGTTTACATATGATATTAAAATCAATAGTCGAAAAGTCAAATTCCCCCTGGGCTTTATTCAAGAATACATCATCTCCACTTTCAGCAGATGCCTTTGTTAAGGCTAGAGTTTTAAGTGTAGGAGGTATCTGATAAGGTGCCATCTTACATACTCCATTCCAATAAACCGTCTCTCCGTAATAAGGAGTATCTTTTACTATCGAGAAATAGTTGTCTTTTCCATCCCAAAAATCAGTTATTCCATTTTTTATGCCGGCAGGATTCTCTTTAACATATCGATTAGGATTAATAGACATTGATGTACTACTCATATTAGGTGTAGTACTCTCTATCTTTTTCGTTTTATCAAGAGATGTCGGGTCTTCCGGATTTGTAACCTGATATGCCGTAAATCCGGCATTGACATTAGGCAAATAGCTGGGCAATGTTTTCCATTCCGCACCAGGATCTGTCTTTCTCTCTACTCTAAACTGCAGGTTATGTTCATAATCAAGATATGGAGAGGTACCAATATAAATCATTCTAATCTGCATTCTATTAGGGACATAAGTGTTTTCTGCAGATTCCTTTGTCACCTTATTAATAGTTACCTCCTTAACTTTCCCCCATCGGGCATCTATATCGTCAATTTGAGGAAGATCTTCTTTCGGAATAATAAATTCTCCCTCTTCATTAGCTGTATAAGTTTTAGCCGGATCCAAACCGGGAATTCCCTTAACCACAGCTTTCGGAGCCTTATTGCCAGATTCGTCATACACACGATAAGCTACTCCTCCATCGGTTGTACGAACATACTCTCCAAATTCTTGTTGTGAATAAAGTGCAATCACGTTAGGTACTCCTTTGATAATAGTAACTTCAGCACCCGGTTTTCCCGGAACACCGGGTTTTCCATCCTTACCGTCCGCACCATCTTTACCATCCGCACCTCTCAAGAACTCCCAAAAATCACTTAAAGTTGTTTTACCACAATCCCAATCCAAAGACGGATTATGAGGATTTTTCACTTTAGGGCCAGTATTGTTACAACCCGCCTCAACACTCTCTACCCACAATTCATAGGCACTTTTCCCATTAGCACCATCTTTACCGTTAGCGCCGTCTTTTCCAGCAGCCCCGTCCTTACCGTTAATACCATCTTTTCCGTTGGCACCATCCTTTCCGTTAATGCCATCCTTTCCATTGGCACCATCTTTACCATATGCACGAATACCGGTATCTTTCCCATTAATATACCAGTTCCCATTGGTACCGATTATTACCTCTGGCGATCTTCCATCTTTACCTATCGCAGCCTTTCCGGTATCTTTTCCATTGATTACCCAATTTCCATTTTCTCCAATTGTAATAGTAGGTGTTGTTCCTGCAACTCCTTCTTCACCTCTGGAAGGTTTTCCTGTATCTACTCCATCAATCAACCAATTACCATTATCCCCGATCGTAACTACCGGTGGAACAGCATCTTCTCCATTCTGTCCATCCCTACCCTGAGCACGTATTCCGGTATCCTTATTGCCAATCCACCAATTCATATTATTACCAATATGAGGTGTTTGCCCATTCTCGCCACTCGCTCCTGTCAGATAATACCAAAAATCTCTAAGATTATTCTGGGATACAGGCCACATACTTCCCGGGCGGTGAGGATTATCCAGAGCACCAGTAGCTACTTCTTCCTTCCACAGTTCAAAAGCACTTTTTCCATCCAGACCGTCCTTACCTTTTAAATACTTAAAAAAATCAGTTATTTCAGTCTCTTTCTTAGGCCAAGAAATCACTCCATTCTCTACATTCTCTTTCCAAAATTCATAAGCTGACATTCCTCTATCACCTTTCGGTCCTTTGGGCATCGTAATATCCACTTCTGTACAAGACTGCCCTAAAATAATGGTTAAGATGTAAACCATTAAATGTAATAATTTAGCATTGTTCATTTTGTTATATCAATAAATTACACAAAAGAATTATACAAACAACAGTCTAGAACACATCTATAAGTCCAAAAAAAATCATATTCAGAACTGCGTTTGACAAGTACGTACTTTTCGATGCAAAGGTAATGCCCCACAAACACATATATTTACATAAAGAAGAATACTATTTATATGTATCAGACAATTTCAGAATACGAGTCCCTGCAGCCGGTTACATATCAAATAGACACAGACCGCTTCGAAAAAAGTCAAATAAAAGACTCCGCAAAAGAACAGTATAAATCAGTTACCAACCTCTACTTACCACGAAACGACAAAAACTGTATATGCACGTCAGTCCCGAACGTTAATACCCAAGAAGCCAAGACCGGCAGATAAAATCCTAAGAAATGAGGATTGCCAACTCTAGGGACATGCCCTACCTTTGCCGCAAACCCTAAAATATGATAAAAAGATTATTTTTCCTCCTACCTTTCTCTACGATAGTCTCGGCCAATGAGCCCGATACAATACAGGTTAAGCGTATCGATCTGGATGAAGTTACAATAGTAGCTTTTAAACAAAACACACCTAATCGTGAGCCACTTTCTATCTCTACCTTAGATAATCGCTTCCTGAAAGAGAATGAAATATCGGGAGCTAAAGACTTAAGTTCCTTACTTCCTAATTTCTATATGCCCGATTATGGGTCCAAGCAGAATTCTCCGGTTTATATTCGGGGGATAGGAGCCAAAAAGGATGCTCCATCAGTAGGCTTTTACGTAGATGGCATTCCCTATTTTGAAACGTCCGCTTTCGATATTGACTTGTCGGATATAAGTAGTATAGAAGTACTTCGCGGACCGCAAGGCACACTCTACGGACGTAATTCTATTGGTGGAACCATCAATGTATATACCCATTCGCCCCTCGATTATCAAGGTACGTATTTCCGGTTGGGATATGGCAGTTACAATGATATGCGATTAATAGCTTCGAACTATACAAAGGTGAACGAGCAGTTAGGTTTATCCTTTAGCGGTAATTATCATCACAATGATGGCTTTTTTACCAATTTGCATACCCATAAAAAGGCAGATAAACTTGATAACGGAGCCGGACGAATCGGGCTCACATGGAAACCCGCAGCCCATTGGACTACCCGCTTCATAACCTCCTACGAATATTCCAATCAAGGAGGATATCCATACGGATTGTATAATGCCGACAAGGGAACAACAGAAGCCGTAAACTACAACAATGAAGGATTATACCGACGAAATCTGCTAACCTCCGGAATCAACATACGGTATAACGGCCCCCATATCAGCTTCAACAGCCAAACATCCTATCAATATATACAGGACAAGATGGGAATCGATCAAGATTTCTCGCCTCGCAATATATTCTATGGTCAAAATAAGATACGGCAACATATGTATTGCCAGGAATTTACGGTTAAATCGGTCAATAAGAGCCGCTATCATTGGATAACGGGTGCGTTTGTTTTCCGACAGACCATAAACAGGAAAGTTGACCTTAGTCGTTTTACAGATACCACCCGACACCTTACTAATAGTGGAATTCCCACACAAGGGATCGCATTTTATCATCAATCTACACTCGATCTGTTGCAAGGACTGTCTTGTTCTGTAGGGTTACGTTACGATTATGAACACGCCCGATGCGATTTTTCCAAAGTACAGCAGCCATTAAATGGAAATGGGGAAACAAAATCGCTTGAACAATTCAACCGATCGCTTCACTTCGGGCAGTTTACTCCTAGGTTCAGTATGCAGTACCTTTCTTCTCACAATCAATTGTTCTATGCCTCCGTATCCAAAGGATATAAAGCCGGAGGATTCAATGTCTCTTTCCTCAACAATGACGACTACCTTTATTCCCCCGAATATAACTGGAATTACGAAATAGGTACCAAACTATCATTCCTGAACAATCGGCTATCAGCTGATTTGAGCCTGTTCTATATAGATTGGCGCAATCAGCAGATAACCAATACTATTCCAACTGTAGGTAACGTAATCCGAAATGCCGGTCGCTCTCGTAATAAAGGCATCGAAGCCAGTTTTCAAGCTCGTCCGACGAAATCATGGATGATGTATATGAATTATGGATATACAGATGCACGATTTGTTCACTATCAAAAAGAAGAACGCGGTATCCTAAAAGATTATGAAGGTAACTATCTGCCTATGGTTCCCCGCCACACTTTCTCTTTGACAACCGGATATTCATTTTATGACATCTGTTCCTGGATCGACCGCCTTACCCTCAACGCCGGCGTATCGGTAACAGGTCCCATTTATTGGTATGAAGATAACCAAGCCAAACAAAGCCCGTATGCATTGGTCAATCTAAGAATTAGCATAAACAAAGGATGCTTTACATGGGAAGCCTGGAGCAAGAATCTCACAAATACCGACTACCTGAGCTACTACTTCGTAACCAGTAAAGCCTATGCTCAAAAGGGAAAACCCATTACCTTAGGTACATCAGTCAGCATCAGTCTCTAATCAAACGATATGAATCACATGCGTATAAACAAGCTTTCACCGCTTTCCCGGAAAGCACTGAACCTCAGTACATTTTTTTGCTTATACATTGCACAAGCCATCCCGATGAGTTTCTTCTCTACAGCCATACAAGTACTAATGAGGCAAGCCGATTACTCTCTTTCTTCCATCGCCTTATTACAACTCATCAAACTCCCCTGGATATTGAAGTTTCTTTGGGCACCGCTTGTCGACCGGCATTGTATCACCCTAAAAGACTATAAACGCTGTATCATTACATCCGAAATCGTATATGCATTACTGATCCTGATGGTAGGCCTGCTCGATATCCAAACAGATCTTTACCTTATCATTGGATTAGTATTTCTATCATTGATAGCCTCAGCTACACAAGATATAGCTACAGACACACTTGCAGTGCTCTCCTTTGGTAAGTCGGATAAAAGTTTGGTCAACAGTATGCAATCAATGGGTAGCTTCGGAGGTACATTGATAGGAACAGGTATATTACTCCTCGTTCTTCAGCACTATGGCTGGCATGTGGTGATACCATGCTTATGCATTTTTGTACTATTGGCAATTATTCCGTTATTGAAAAACAAACATATGAGAATAATACCCAAAGAACCTTCGAAACGGGCACAATTCACTGATTTTATCTGGTTCTTCGCCCGTCGTAACATCTGGAAACAAATAGGATTCCTACTACTATATTATGCCAGCATTATCGGAATTTTATCGGTGTTACGCTCTTATCTGGTCGATTTGGGTTATTCAATGAAAGAGATAGGCATTATGATAGGTATCGGAGGTACCGGAGCTGCTTTCGCATCATCTTTCCTGGCCGGATTACTGGTTCGTAAAATCGGGCGATATCATTCCAGAATACTATTTGCAATATTCATCCTGCTTACTACACTCTATTTTATGTGTATTTCATGGACAGTCCCTTCATTTTCAATGCTTTGTTTAGGGATCGTCCTGCTATGGAGTGCCTATGGAATGGCAACTATTGTAGTGTATACCACTTCTATGGATTGTGTACGCAAAGGATGTGAAGGAACCGACTTTACCATCCAAACAGTACTCACACACTTAAGCGGCTTACTAATAGCCTTTCTTAGCGGGGTGGTAGCCGATAGAACCGGTTACCACGGTCTCTTTATTTTCGAAGTTATATTGGCTTCCGTATCACTGATCTATATATTTTATTTCTTCAGAAAAGAATCTCAACCCATTCATTCTTAACATATATGCATACTGAAATAATCAATAAATACAATGTACCGGTACCTCGATACACCAGTTATCCACCGGCCAATTATTTTGAGCCATTTACCAACGCCCGCTACCTGGAGGCTGTACAGCAGTCGAATCAGGCTTCAGAGCACGCATTATCGTTTTACCTGCATATCCCGTTTTGTCGGCACTTATGCCACTATTGCGGATGCAATTCGTATCCCATGGCACGTCCCGAGATTATTGAGTCATATGTAGAAGCTTTGCATCAAGAGATAGATCTGATTCTTCCCCTGTTAGATAAGGATCGTCCGATCGCGCAGATACATTATGGTGGCGGAAGCCCCACAGCCATTCCCGTTGCTTTAATCAAAGAATTGAATGCTCACTTATTATCATCATTCCCAGCCATCGACCGCCCTGAAATAGCCATTGAATGTCACCCAGGCTATCTCTCAGAAAAAGACTGGCTGCAACTTACCGAATGCGGCTTTAACCGTCTCAGTATTGGTGTGCAGGACTTTAATATCGAGGTACTGAAAACAGTCAATCGCCGCCCTTCTTTATTACCGATGGAAGATATATTTATCCTGCTACGCGAAAAGGGAATAAGTATCAACCTTGATTTTCTTTATGGTTTACCCAAACAAACTGTGGAGAACTTCACCCGCAACATAGAGCAGGCTATTCTTTTATCACCCGACAGACTGGTTATGTTCAGTTATGCCCACGTGCCTTGGATTAATAAGCGACAGTTGCTTCTGGAGAAATCAGGCCTACCCGACAACCATGAAAAACAGACAATGTTTGACACTGCTGCCGGACTATTGCATAAATCCGGTTATCAATCTATCGGAATGGATCATTTTGTACGCCCCAATGACGAGCTGAGCATCGCCATGCAAACTAAAAAATTACATCGTAATTTTCAAGGCTACTGCACCCGGCGTACTACCGCACAGGTATATGGTTTGGGAGTAACCGCTATCAGTCAGCTTGAATCGGCTTATGCTCAAAATACGAAAGATATTCCCCATTACATCAAGACTATCAGTAAAGGCGAACTAAGTATTACCAAAGGTTATGCCCTTTCTCCAACCGAACAGCTCACCAGAGAGGTTATCGAAACCCTAATGTGCAATGGCTGTATCGATTGGAGAGATCTTTCAAAGCGCCTGCATGTATCGGTATCCACTTTAAAGGCTGCCACTGCCTACGATGAAAAAAAACTATCTGGCTTTGCCGATGACGGACTGATTTATTATACAGACGACTATCTTGAGATGACAACCGCAGGTTCGGCATTTGTACGCAACGTAGCGGCTTCACTTGACAAACTGATGCTCCACTCTCCACACTCATATTCAAAACCTTTATAACAATGAACCAGACAGTAACAGAAAATCATCGTTTGCGAGATACCATCATCATCGGTGCAGGTCTAACAGGTCTGACTACCGCCTATTGCCTTACCCGTAAGGGATGTGATATCGAGGTAATTGAACAGAGCCCCTGCGTAGGCGGCCAGATACGTACCTACCACGAAAATGGTTTTACGTTTGAAAGTGGGCCCAATACCGGTGTAATCTCCCACCCTGAAGTAGCCGAACTCTTGGCGGAACTATCCCCCACCTGCCGTTTAGAAACGGCCCGTGAAGCGTCCAGGCAACGCCTTATATGGAAAGGAGATCGCTTTCATTCTCTCCCCTCAGGACTGTTCAGTGCAATCACCACCCCATTATTCAGTACAAAAGATAAATTCAATATACTGGGTGAGCCCTTCCGTTCAAAAGGAAACAATCCCGATGAAACGATTGGTGAACTGGTACAGCGGCGCCTGGGTATCTCTTATCTACATTATGCAGTAGACCCATTCATTTCCGGGGTTTATGCCGGTGACCCTATGCGATTGGTTACCCGTCATGCCCTGCCTAAACTTTATCAACTAGAACAAACTTATGGCAGTTTCATTCTCGGTGGTATTGCAAAATCATTTTCACATCGACGTGAACGCGACCGGTTGGCTACACGAAAAGTTTTCTCTACTTATGGGGGACTTAGTAACCTGACAAAAGCATTGGAACAGGCCATTGGAATCAAACGATTCTCCCTGGGAGCTACTTCCACTTCCCTAATGCCATGTGAACAAGGATGGGTAGTTTCTTTCACAGATTCCTGTGGAATAGTTAACCGAATCCACTGCCGAAAGGTGATAACCACCGCACCTGCCTTTGCCCTCCCTTCACTTCTTCCTTTCGTCCCTGACAAGCAGATGAATCGGATAAGTAATCTTACCTATGCCCCTGTGATGCAAGTCTCCGTGGGATTGCGTAATACTTATGGAAAAGAGTTTCATGCCTTTGGCGGATTGGTTCCTTCCTGTGAACAAAAACCAGTTTTAGGTATTCTGTTTCCATCGGCCTGTTTCGATAACCGTTCCCCCGAAGGAGGTGCATTATATTCATACTTCTTAGGCGGGACGAGACACCCTGAACTTCTAGAGAAAAGTGACGACGAAATTATCAGGTTGATAACCACCGGCCTGAATGAAATGTTAGATTATCCTGCCGGAATAGTACCTGATCTTATACGTATCTTCCGGCATAAGAAAGCCATTCCCCAATACGAAAGCAGCAGTACCGACAGATTTGCTGCGATCAATGAACTGCAAAAACAGTATCCCGGATTGGTGGTAGCAGGAAATCTCAAAGGAGGAATCGGCATGGCCGACCGCATCAAACAGGCTGTTGAAATCGCCCGAGAAAGATGAACGCTCACTTTCATCGGGCACCTACATCTATAACAGCCAGAAAGAATAGTATTTATTGAGTATACCTAATATTTTCGTATAAAATCTGTTGAAAGATCTTATACGACTTATATATTCTTGCTTCATGGCACAAAGATAAATCCTTTGTTGATAAAGTCAACAAAAAAAGAGCTGCATATCATAGAAGATTTTCTTTCGCATCAGGGGTATGCTGAAAAATAGCACCTACTATCTGACAATTATCCAGCTCCTTACAATCGCCACAGGTATTATATCCCTTCTCATTTACACATTTTCGAATTGAACAATAATCATTGCAATACGCAAATTTCGCTCCGTCCGTGCGACACCCCATACAATTTATGGTTGCCGGTGTAATTTCCGGTGCATTGTTCATTATGCTCCACTTTTGGGCGGTTTTCTCTCTTAATTCATTATCATCTCGGACAGTGGCTATACGGGCATCGCAATTTTCGCAATCTAATCCGCAACATGCAATTAATTGTTTCATCATTTCGGGTTTCATTATTCGACAAAAATAAGAATAAAAAACAAGAATATGAGCAGATAAGAGGCATTTGATTACCTTCTACTACGCATGATATAGATACGCACATGATCACCGCCACAATGGAAGGTAATGCTGCAGCACAGGACTTTCTCTCACATCTCCCTCTGAAAGCGACATTACCCTTTATACCCCGTGGAGTAGCGTTGCAATTTTCTGCTTTCCTTGCTCCTACGCATCTATCTTCCGAAAAGTTCGTTGCGGTCGTACTCATGACCAATTCCTTTGTTACGGTCTGCGAACAGCAGTAAACCGATGATACATAACAGTCCACCCATGACCGCCATGACCAGTATCAGCAGGGGGAGGTAAGTGATGCCTCGCAATACCATTTGTACAAAAGTATCTTGATGAAGAATCGGCACAAGCAATTCATAAGTAAACGGATTTTGGTTTATCAACTGACATGAAGTAAGCAATAGATAGATATCTCGATAAAAAAGTTCTCAAAAGTCCTTTCTTGCTGACTCCACATTTTTACAAAAAATGCAAAACAGGAATCAACCAATTGTCTTTATGCAAGAATAATGTATATTTATAAGAAATAAAGTAGAAGGAGGAAATAGGAAGTTAATATCGTAGAGACAAGAAACGAACTCACTGACAAGAGATAATTAATATCCTGAAAGCAGGAAGTCTGTCTCTTATACACATCTCCGA
>ENA-OYAK01000273-OYAK01000273.1-human-gut-metagenome-genome-assembly--contig:-NODE-273-length-11327-cov-4.413857_pt1 | contig 11327 bp, 7 predicted proteins | sample MGYA00244518_ERZ652821 | MGnify/ENA primary metagenome ERZ652821 (study PRJEB26926, sample SAMN06164597) | human gut metagenome | biome: ENVO:00009003; feature: ENVO:2100002; material: ENVO:00002003...
GTGTATAAGAGACAGGTGGAGGGCAGTCGCCGCGGCGAGATCCGCGACAACCTCCCGCTCATGGCCCGGCTGGCCGAGCGGTTCCCCGACCGGCAGTTCGTCGTGACGGGCGTGCCCTGGCTCGAACGCAGCCTCTACGAACGCTACATGACCGGAACGGGCCTGCGCTACGTCTGCGATCAGACCTACGAAACCATCGCCGCGGCCGAGGCGGCCGTCGTCACCTCGGGGACGGCCACGCTCGAGACCGCCCTGCTCGGCACGCCCGAAGTGGTCGTCTACCGCACGCTGTGGTTCCAGGTCAAGCTGCAGCCCTACGTGCTGAAGGTGCCCTGGGTCTCGCTCGTCAATCTCAACCTCGGACGCGAAGCCGTGGCCGAGATCATCCAGTCGGACCTCGACATCACGCGCGCCGAGCGCGAACTGCGCGCCATCCTCCCGGGCGGAGCGAAGCGCGGGCGGATGGAGGCCGACTTCGAAGAGCTGCGCGCCGTCATCGGCGGGCCGGGAGCCAGCGAACGATTCGCCCGCCGCATGGTCGGGGAACTCAAAACCGACAAGTCATGAAGATCATCTGTATCGGACGCAACTACCGGGCCCATGCCGAGGAACTGCACCACGCGACGGGGCTGGCCGAGGAGGGGGCCGAACCGATCTGGTTCCTCAAGCCCGACACGGCCATGCTGCGCAACAACGACCCCTTCTACATTCCGCGCTTCTCGCAGGAGGTGCACTACGAGTGCGAACTCATCGTGCGGATCAACCGCGTGGGCAAGGCCATCTCGGAACGCTTCGCACACCGCTACTACGACGAGGTGGGGGTAGGCATCGACTTCACGGCCCGCGACCTGCAGCGGCAGGCCATCGCCGAGGGACTCCCATGGGAGCGCGCCAAGGCCTTCGACTACTCGGCGGCTCTGCCCCCGAAGTTCCTCCGGCTCGCCGACCTGGGCGGCAACGTGCAGCAGCTCCACTTTGCCCTCGACGTAAACGGCGAACGCCGCCAGACGGGCGACACCTCCCAGATGCTTTTCACGGTGGACCGGCTCATCGCCAGCGTGTCGCAGTACATGACCCTGCGCATGGGCGACCTGCTCTTCACGGGCACTCCGGCCGGTGTGGGACCCGTCCGCCCGGGCGACGAGCTCCGCGCCATGCTCGAGGGGCACGAACTGCTCCGCTTCGACATCCGATAAACGACGCATACATATATGTTACTCCACGAGAAACTCAAGAACTACCGCCTGTTGCTGGCATCGCAGTCGCCGCGGCGACGCGAACTGATCGCCGGGTGCGGACTTCCCTATGAGCTCGCCCCGCGCTTCGAATGCGAGGAGCGCTACCCAGACGAACTTCCGGCCGAAGAGGTGCCGCTCTACCTCGCACAGCTCAAGAGCCGGGCCTACCCCGAACCCCTCGGCGAGCGGGACATCCTGCTGACGGCCGACACGGTGGTGGTGCTCGACGGCGAGGTGCTCGGCAAGCCCCGCGACCGGCAGGAGGCTGCCGAAATGCTCCGCCGCCTCGCGGGACGCCGCCACACGGTCGTCACGGGCGTGGCCTTCCGCACCGCCTCACGGCAGCACGCCTTCGAGGCCCGCACCGACGTCTGGTTCCGCCCCCTCGATCGGGAGGAGATCGACTACTACGTCGATACGTTCCGCCCCTTCGACAAGGCCGGATCGTACGGCATCCAGGAGTGGATCGGGTATGCCGCCATCGAACGCATCGAGGGATCGTTCTACAACGTCATGGGGCTGCCCATACAGAAAGTCTATGTCGAACTGAACCAATTCATAAACCCATGAAACGCACGCTGCTGACCCTGCTTGCCGCCCTCGCGATGCTGCCCGCACTGGCAGACGAGGGCATGTGGCTTCCGAGCCTCATCTCCGAACGCATCGACGACATGCGCTCGAAAGGATTCCGCCTGACGGCCGAAGACATCTACTCGATCAACCAGGCCTCGATGAAGGACGCCGTGGTGCTCTTCGACGGCGGCTGCACGGGCGAACTCGTCTCGCCCGAAGGCCTGCTGCTCACCAACCACCACTGCGGCTACGACGCCATCCAGCGACACTCGACCGTCGAGCACGACTACCTCACCCACGGCTTCTGGGCCATGTCCCGGGCCGAGGAGCTGCCCAACGAAGGACTCAACGTCCGTTTCCTGGTACGCATGGAGGAGGTGACGGAGCGACTGGCGGCCGGCGAGACCGCCGAGGAGCTGATCCGCAAGGCCGAAGCCGAGGGCGAAGGCTACAAGGCCTCCGTCGAGCAGATGTACTACGGCAACCAGCAGTTCCTGTTCGTCTACGAACAGTTCGATGACGTCCGTCTGGTGGCCGCACCGCCCTCGTCGATCGGCAAGTTCGGCGGCGATACCGACAACTGGATCTGGCCCCGCCACACCGGCGACTTCTCCGTATTCCGCATCTATGCATCGAAGGAGAACAAGCCGGCGGCCTACTCGCCCGACAACGTTCCCTACCGCCCGAAGAAGTTCTTCACCATCTCGACCCGGGGCATCGCGGAGGGCGACTTCACGATGATCTACGGATTCCCGGGCAACACGCAGGAGTACATCCTCTCGGATGCCGTGCGCTACATCGCCGAGCGCTCGGACCCGGCCAAGATCGCCATCCGCGACGGCCGACTCGGGATCATCGCCGAGGCCCAGGCCTCGGACCCCGCGCTGCGGATCCACTACGCCGCCAAGCATGCGACGATCGCCAACGCCTGGAAGAAGTGGCAGGGCGAGGTGCTCGGCATCACGCGCCGCGGCACCGTCGCCTCGAAAAAGGCCTACGAGGAGGCATTCGACCGCTGGGCACAGGACAAGCCCGAATACCGCCGCGTGGTGAGCGACCTCAAGGCCGAATATGCCCGGATCATGGATCCCTACTTCGCCCGCGAGATCACGCTCGAAACCCTTGCCGCGCTGCCGGGCAAATACACCCCCGAGGAACGGGCCGAGGAGCTCTTCGCTCGCCGAGAGCCGACCGAACGGGCCCTGTGGCGCTACCTCTTCGGCGAATATGCCCGCCGCTGCCCGGCAGAATACCAGGTCCCGACGTTCCTCGACGGCGTGGCCGAATACGGATCGCCCGAGGCCTATGCCGAACAGGTTTTCCAACAGGTATGGAGCGGCAGCGACACCACGGCCGTCAATGCCCTGCGCCGCGACACGAAGCGCATGCAGGAGCACATCGTCTGGATGCTGGGAACCAAGTCGCTGCGCAACCTCACGAGCAGCCGCCTCAACGCACTCTACACGACCTACATCCGGGGACTGCGCGAATGGGACGGCGAGCGGGCCTTCTACCCCGACGCCAACCTGACGCTGCGCGTGGCCTACGGCTCGATCGCCGGCTATGAGTATGCCGACGGCGAGTACCACAAGCCGCTGACGACCCTCGACGGCATCATCGCCAAGGACAACCCCGAGATCTACGACTACGACATCCCGCAGGCGCTGCGCGACCTCTACGCATCGAAGGAGTACGGACGCTGGGCAACGGAGATCGACGGACGCCGCACGGTGCCGGTCTGCTTCCTGGCCTCGAACCACACCACGGGCGGCAACTCGGGATCTCCGGTGCTGAATGCCCGCGGCGAACTGGTGGGCATCAACTTCGACCGCACGTGGCGCTCGACGATGAGCGACATCGCCTTCGATCCCTCGATCTGCCGCAATATCGGCGTCGATATCCGCTACGTGCTCTTCGTCATCGACCGCATCGGCGGCGCCGGCTATCTACTCGACGAGATGAAGTTCAGCAGGAAAAAGTGACAAATTTGGAAATTTTCACTATATTGTCCCGGCAAACCTATTAAACAGGACATGCTATGAAACATTTCGATGCATTTGTGAGATGGACGGCAGCACTGCTGCTGACGGTTCTGTCGATTGCATGCGGCAAGGACAAGACCACAACAACGGAGGGACCGGCAATCACCGGAGGCTCGTGGGGCCAGACCGAGACCATCGAGGCCGCCGGGACACAGAAGGATTTTTCGTTTACAGCCCGTGGACAGTGGAGCGCGCAGAGCGATAACCCCGACTGGTGCGAGGTGCTGACCCCTCGGGAGACAAAGGCGCCGCAACGCTGCGGATCAACGTAGCCGAGAACTCCAGCGAAGATCCGCGTTCGGCTGTCATCCGGATATCGGTGGGCAACACCACGGAGAGCTTTAAGATCCTCCAGAAGGGTACGGCCGGAGCTCCCGAGATCAACGTGCTGGTGGACGAGGTACTGGCGGCATACTATCTGTGGAACGAGGAGTACCGGGCGCTTGACCGCGACCTGTCGCTGCCCTACAACGGGGTCTACGACAACTTCGTATACCATACGCTGATGAGCATGGAGACCAACACGCTCGACAAGAAATACAACGAGCGTTACGGGGAATACCACATCTACTCCTACCTCTCGCGAACCCCCTCATCGGGACAGAGAAGCGCCGCGACACGCAGCGGTGTAAACCACGGTGTCGAGAAGGACGACCCCGTGCCGAGTTTCGGTATCGGCAACTACGCCCTCGTGTCGTTTGTAGACCAGTCGGGACGGCCGACGGGGCAGATCGGGCTCACGCTGTTGAGCATCATCCCCGAATCGCCGCTGGCCAAGGCCGGATTCCGCCGCGGCGACATCATCGCCACGATTGACGGCAAAACCCCGACCGAGCAGACCTACGCCACGGAGTTCACGCGCCTGATCGCCCCCTCGGAGGGGCTAAAGGTCACGCTCACCAAGAACGAGGCGAACGCACAGCCGATCGAGGTCACGTCGGTGAGTCTGGATCCCACGCCGATCATCCGTGCCGAGGTACTTGAGGGTACGCACGTCGGATACATCGTCTACGACAGCTTCGACGCCGCCTACGACAACGACCTGCTGGCCGCCATCAAGAGCCTCAAGGAGGCCGGCATCACCGATCTGGTGCTCGACCTGCGCAACAACGGCGGAGGACATGTCATCACTTCGAACATGCTCTCAACCTGCATCGGAGGCAGCGCATGCCAGGACCGCGTCTACCAGTACTACCGCTACAACGACGAGCGGATGGCCGACTGGAAACAGACCTCCGAAACGTTCGGCATGAGCTATGACCAGACGGAAAAGCTCTTCTTCGAGAAATTCTACTACTCGAACTACTACGGCGTCTCGCTGGCGAACTATGCCCTGAACCTCAGCCGGCTCTATGTCCTTGTCAGCAACGGTACGGCATCGGCGAGCGAGGCGGTCATCAACAGTCTGAAGGGCATCGGACTTCCCGTGACGCTCATCGGCTCGAAGACCAACGGCAAGAACGTCGGCATGAATGTCTTCACGTGGAACAACATCGAAGGATACGACTACGAATTCGCCCCGATCTCGTTCCAGGGCTACAACGCCCAGAAGCAGTCGGTGGATCCGAAGGGCATCACTCCCGACTACGCGGTCAGTGAGACGGCTTCGGGAGGATGGTACGTGGATTTCGGTCCCGACGAGCCGCTCGTGCACAAGGCCCTCGAACTGATCGGCGCAGCTGACGCATCGGCAACGACCCGCAGCGTGAAATCCGTCGGCGCGGTTCAGCGCGGAGGCATCCGGCAGGCCATTGAACGGCCGAACGGCATGATCCGCACGATCGACCCGAAAGAGATGTAACGCATTGTATTACATGCATATTACGAAAACGACCCCGAAAATCGGGGTCGTTTTTTTACTGCAAACCGAAACTTTATGGGCCCGAAAATTTGGTGAATAGAAATTTATGTTCTATATTTGCACTCCGAAAGTCAATCAGTATGGCTTTCAAGTGTACAGGCCCAGGTGGTGAAATTGGTAGACACGCTACTTTGAGGGGGTAGTGAACAATTGCGTTCGTGCAAGTTCGAGTCTTGTCCTGGGCACCAGAAACCGCGCTAAACGAAAGTTTGACGCGGTTTTTCGTTTTGCATGATTGCGATTTGTCCCGATTCGAACAAAGAAGTTCTCCGGCTAACGGACCCGGGGTCGTTTTCGGCGGATTTTCCCCGGCAATCGACATACAAAAAAACGGACAGGCTGACAGCCTGTCCGCAGTGATTCTGGCTTTTCCGATCCAGTTTACTCCGAAATCGGAGTCAGCGCACCCGTCGTTGAGTCCATGATATACCCCTTCACCACGACATCGGAGGGGACCAGCGGATGGTTGCGGACCAGATCGACCGTCTCAAGGATGGCCGACTCCGTATCGTCGAAGCCGTGCAGCCAGCGGTCGAGATCGATGCCACAGTGTTTCATCAGCGAGATATGCTGGTCCGGAATCCCGCGCGAACGCATCAGATGCTGCATCTCGGCACTGTCCATGCCCTGCACGCCGCATCCCGTATGGCCGATGATCATCACCTCCTGCACACCCAACTCGTAGATGGCCACAAGCAGGCTGCGGACCGTACTGTCGAAGGGATTGGTAATCGTACCGCCGGCATTCTTGATGATCTTCACATCCCCGTTTCGGAATCCCAGGGCCGCAGGCAGCAACTCCACCAGCCGGGTATCCATGCACGTGACGATAGCAATCCGCTTGTTGGGATATTTGTCGGTAATGAAACGTTCGTACCGTTTCTCCGCCACGAATCGGCGGTTGTATTCCAGGATTTCGTCAATCATCGTTCGCAGAATTTAGTCGGATCAGATTTTAACTCGGGGAACTTCCCGCGCAAAGATACCACTTTATTCGGGAAACCGCCAAAATCGGGGAGGCGGCTCCACGGGAAACGGACAAACCCACCGGACGAATCAAGGCTCGGAGCAGGAACGGACCGACAGGGTGGAAGGGGGCATGCCGTCGGCTTCGGCCGTCAGTCGAACCGTTCCCTTCCGGCCATCGTTCTGCAGGACAACGAGCGCCTTGCCGTGAAATGCCCGCCGCTGTGAGGCCTTGAACGGCTCCATACTGGTCTGGCTCCCGTTATCCACTCCGGCAATGAAGCCGCAGCCCTCCACACGGAAACGGAGCTGCGTATCGGCATCAGGCACGAGCGTGCCCTCCCGGTCCACTATCTCTACCGTCACGAACGAGAGGTCTTTTCCGTCGGCCGCAATCCGTTCCCGGTCGGCGGACAGGCGGATCTGCGCCGGAGCGCCCGCCGTTCGGATCTCCCGGGTCAGCACCACCTTTCCGTCCTTGCGGGATACTGCCCGCAGTATACCGGGTTCGAACGGCACCCGCCACCAGACATGGAACTGCCCCGGCTCCTTGCTCTTGACCCCGAGGCTACGCTCGTTCAGGAACAACTCTACCTCGTCCGCACGGTTGTAGTAGGCCCAGACATCGACCGGCTCGCCCGGTGTCCAGTTCCAATGCGGGAAGAGGTGGAGCACCGTCCGGTCGCTCCATTCGCTCTGATACATGTAGTAGGCATCCTTGGGAAATCCGGCCAGATCCACGATACCGAAATAGGAGCTGCGCGACGGCCACCAGAAGGGCGTGGGCTCGCCCAGATAGTCGAAACCGGTCCAGACGAAAACGCCGGCACAACAGGGCAGATCCTTCACCACACGCCAGTTCTCCTCGTGGGTCGAACCCCACAACGCACAATTGTTGTCATACGACGAACAGGCATGGACGGGTCGGTCGAAGGCCTGATCCCAGGTCTCGGGCCATGCATGCCGCCGGTCCGAAGGCATGATGTAGTGACCCCGCGTGGCGAATGCGGAGGTGGCTTCCGAGGCGATGAAGCATTTGCCGGGGAAGTTCTTCTGGAAATCGCGATAAACACCCAGGTTGTAGTTGAATCCATAGACATCCATCGCTCCCGACCGGAAGAGGTTGTTCGAGGGATCGGCGAAATTATTCCCCGAGGTCACGGCTCGGGTCGTATCCAGGCTCTTCACGATCCGGGCCAGCTGCACGGCGATCCACGAATTGATGTTGAACGCGGAGTCCGTCCCGCCGGCCGCACGTGCCGTGCGGGGGACATTCAGCAGCACGTTGGCCTGCTGCAGGGTCAGGGTATCCGCCCGAACGTCGTCAAACTGCTCGTAAACCTCATTGCCGATGCTCCACATGAACACGGACGGATGGTTGCGGTCACGCAGGATGTGGTCGGTCAAATCCCGTTCGTACCACTCCGGGAAGTCGCGGCTGTAGTCATACTCGCTTTTCCGCTTCCGCCACATGTCGAACGCCTCGTCCTGCACCAGGAAACCCATTCTGTCACAAAGTTCGAGCAGTTCCGGAGCCGGAGGGTTGTGCGATGTCCGGATGGCATTGCACCCCATCTCCTTGAGGATCTCGAGCTGACGCTCCAGCGCCCGCCTGTTGATTGCGGTCCCCAGACAGCCCAGATCGTGATGGAGGCAGACGCCGAGGATCTTCAGCGGCTCTCCGTTCAGGAAGAAGCCCTGATCCGCATCGAACCTCATGAAACGGACGCCGAAAGGGGTTTCATACCGATCGACGGTACGCCCCCCGATCCGCACGGTCGAAACGGCCCGATAAAGGGAGGGAGCATCCACGGACCACAACTCCGGGTCCGGGACCTTCACCTCCTGCAGCACGGAGGTATCCGAAGCCGCAGGAATGCCGACCCGCCCGGTGCGGAACTCCCCGACCCGGTTACCCTCGGGATCATAAAGCGCCGTCTCCAACTCGACGGCCACCGGATCGGCGGAATCGTTGCACAATGTGGTCCGGACGGCTACGGCTGCCTCATCCGGTCCGACGGCCGGCGTTGTGATGAAGGTTCCCCAAAGTCCGACGTGGACCGGATGGGTCCGTACCAGCCAGACGTTTCGGTAGATTCCCGAACCGGAATACCACCGGGAATTCGGCTGTTCCGAATTATCCACCCGAACGACCAGTACATTCTCCTCCGCCCCATAATTCAGATAGGGCGTCAGGTCGTACCGGAACGAGACATAGCCGTTCGGCCGATATCCGAGCAGATGACCGTTGAGCCACACCCGGCTCTTTTGGTAAATGCCGTCGAAATCGACAAAGAAGCGTTTGTCACGATCACGCTCCGGAACGGTAAAACGCTTCCGGTACCATCCGACGCCGCCCGGAAGCGCCCCGCCTCCGGGAGTCGCCGGATGGTCGGGCGAAAAGTCGCCCTCGATACTCCAGTCATGCGGCAGGTTCAGTTCCCGCCACGCCGAATCGTCGAAATCCGGATCGGAGAAATCGCCGTCGGCATCCAGGGCAAACCGCCAATCGGCCGTAAAATCCGACCGTTGCCGGATCTCCGCACCGTTCTGGCAGGAAAAACCGGCCCACGCCAGCAAGGCAAGCAGACACCGTCTCATATCCCAACTATTTGGTACTGAACTCCAGAACCCCGCCCTGCATGATCTCCCGGACAGGAATGAACGGACGGTCGAGCCTCTTCCCGTTGAAACGCACCACCTCCATCGTCTGGTGTTTCTTGCGGTCCCGGGCCACGATCTTCAACCGATTGCCGTTCGACAGGGCCAGCTCGAACCCCTCAAAGGCCGGTATTCCCAACGCATACTCGCCCGAAGCCGGAGTGAGCGGATAGAAGCCCATGACACTGAAAATATACCAGGCGGACATCTGTCCCAGGTCGTCGTTGCCGGAGAGACCGTCGGGACTGTTCCGGTAGTTTGCGGCAAGGATCCCGGGCAGACGGGTCTGGATCTTGTCCAGCCGGTCGCAGTGCGCATAAAGGTAGACATAATGGTGTCCTGGCTCGTTGTCGTGGCGGTAGTGCCCCTTGTCGAAGTTCTCGTCGAGAGCCTTCACGAAGGCGTCGCGCCCGCCCATGAGTTCGATCAGCCCCGGAACATCCTGCATCACGCAGAAGCGATAGGTCCAGTTGGCCCCTTCGGTGAATCCGACATCATCGGCATCCCACTCCCCGGAGCTCCGGCGTGCCTGAAAGAATCCGGTCTGCGGGTTGTAGAGATTCCTGTAGTTCCGCGACCGTTCCATCAGGACCCGATAATCCTCCATGTGCCCAAGCCCCTTGGCCATCTGGGCGATGCAATAGTCGTCCAGCGCATATTCGAGCGTCGAGGCCACCGACTCGTCGGTCCTGTCCGACGCAACGTACCCCGCCTTCATGTAGTGGGTCAGGCCGGCGCGGGCCTCGTAGCCGCCGTTCCAGAAATCGCGGTCTCCCCAGCGATAGTGTTCGTCGCGCGTCGGCGGAGTGAAGGCATCCTTGCGGATGGCCCGGTAGGCAGCCTCCAGATCATAACCCCGGAATCCATTGACATAGGCGTCGGCAATTACGGCGTCGGCATGGGTGCCGATCATGATGTTGGTGAAGGTCGGATTCGCCCACTTGGGAATCCATCCGGACTCCTCGTACATCTGTACCAACGACCGGACCATCGCATCGACCCGTTCCGACTGGACCAGCTGCAGCCACGGATGCTGAGCCCGGAAGGTATCCCACAGGGAGTAGGCCGTGTAGGAGGTCCCTTCATGTATGCGCTCGTCGAAGGGGCTGTAATACCTTCCGTATTCCGAGAACTCCCGAGGGTACTGCAGCGTGCGGAAGAAGGCCGTATAGAATACCGTAAGGTCATCCTCCGACGCCCCCTTGATCAAAACCCGCGACAACTCCCGGTTCCATCGATCCCGGCCGGAGGCCTTCACCTGCTCGAAGGTCCGCTCCCGACCGATCTCGCGGTCGAGGTTATCGGCAGCCTGCGCGTAATCGATGAACGACGAGCCAATGCGCACCTCGACCGTCCGGACATCCGAGGCGAAGCGGACATAACCGCCGACATTCGGGGCGGCATCGCTCCGCCGGCCCTCGCTGACGGTCCCGTCGGCCCAGGTTCCGAAATCGGCGAACGGTTCCGAAAACCTCAGCACGTAATAGCAGGCAAACCGGTAGAGCCGCGGTCCGAGATGGGCATCGAACCGCTCCTTGTTGTAGAGCCGGATCTCGTTCCGCTCGGGAATAATCTCGATTCCCCCGCCCTCACACATGCGGCCGGCCTCGATCATGAGCATCGGGGCCCCGCTGTCCGCATAGGCGAAACGGAAGAAGGAGCTGCGCGAGGTAGCCGTGAATTCGGTCCGGATCCGGCTTCCGTCGGGCTCGGTATGGCTGACCGTGTAATAATACGGCGTACCGCATTCGGTGTCTCGCTCCAAGGGTACGGCCCGCTGTTCCGGATCGGTCCGCAAAGCGCCGCTCTGGGGCATCATCGTGAAATAGCCGTAATCGCCCATCCAGATCGCGGGCTGGTGAGTTCCCATGAACCCGATCAGCCGGTCGTCGGCATGGTGGTACATGGTCGCGGAGATCTTGTTGAGCCGGGTCGCCGCGCACCACTGGGTCATCCCGAACGGATCGCTCACGGCCGGCGTCGTCC
>ENA-OYAK01000289-OYAK01000289.1-human-gut-metagenome-genome-assembly--contig:-NODE-289-length-10894-cov-4.002952_pt1 | contig 10894 bp, 10 predicted proteins | sample MGYA00244518_ERZ652821 | MGnify/ENA primary metagenome ERZ652821 (study PRJEB26926, sample SAMN06164597) | human gut metagenome | biome: ENVO:00009003; feature: ENVO:2100002; material: ENVO:00002003...
GCGGCCAACGGCGGCACGCTCTTCCTCGACGAGATCGGCAACCTCCCGCCGCACCTGCAGTCGAAACTCCTGACGGCACTCCAGAGCGGACGGATCGTGCGCGTGGGCAGCAACACGCCCGTCAAGGTAGACATCCGCCTCATCTCGGCCACGAACCGCGATCTCTACGGCATGGTGGCTGAGGGCCGCTTCCGCGAAGACCTCCTCTACCGCATCAACACGATCCACATCGACCTTCCCCCGCTGCGCCAGCGGCGCGAGGACATCCTCCCGCTGGCCGAAGCCTTCCTGCGCCGCTATGCCGCCAAGTACGGCAAGGCGATCGAAAGGTTCGACGAGCAGGCCCGGAGCGCAATGGAGGCCTACCCGTGGGCGGGCAACATCCGCGAGCTGCAGCACACGGTCGAGAAGGCCGTGATCCTCGGCGACGGCCGGGCGATCACCCCAGAGATGCTGCTACTCCGCCCCGCGCAGCCGCAACCGGCCGCAGCCGGCATCACAACCCTCGACGAAATGGAGCGCTCGATGATCGCCCAGGCCATGTCCCGCTGCAACGGCAACATGACCGAGGTGGCCCGGCAGCTGGGCATCACCCGCCAGACGCTCTACAACAAGATCAAACGATACGGCCTATGAAACGCCCGAAAGGCATAGCCTACGGCCCGATGATCGCCCATTCGGGCGTGCTGGCCGCAGCGGCCCTGGCCAGCGGATGGCTGGTCGCGCGGCAGCTCTACCCGCTGCTGCTGGTCAGCATCCCGCTCATGGTGCTGGAGTTCTGCCGGATCCTGCGCTGCTACGGCGATTCGGTGCGCCGCGTCACCTTCATGTTCGACGCCATCGACAACGACGACCTCACGTTCCGCTTCAACGAGGACCCCTCGAAGGTGGACAGCACGATGCTCAACGCCGCGCTCAATCGCATCCGCGAAATCCTGCTCCGCACGAAGCTGCGGGCCGAGGAGCGCGAACGCTATTACCAGCTCATCATGGAGTGTGCCCAGACGGGACTGATCACCATCAACGATACGGGCAGCGTCTACCAGGCCAACGGCGAGGCCCTGCGGATCTTCGGACTGCAGCGCATGACCCACATCCTCCAGCTCAAGGAGTCGGCCCCCGAGGTCTTCCGCGCACTCGGGTCGATCCGCCCCGGCGAAAAACTCCGCGTCTCGTGCATCACCGAGGCGGGCGAGATGGCCCTGACGCTCGGCTGCTCGGAGATCACGCTCGAGAAACAACGGCGCCGGGTCGTCTCCGTGAGCGACATCAACAGCGAACTGAACGAGATGCAGGTCGAGTCGTGGAGCAAGCTCACACGCATCCTCACCCACGAGATCATGAACTCGCTGGCACCGATCACCTCGCTCAGCGACACGCTGCTCCACATCGGGAAGCCGCTGGATTCCGACATTGAGCGGGGCCTCGACACGATCTCGGCCACCAGCCACCGGCTGATGACCTTCATCGAGGGATTCCGCCGCTTCACCCGTATTCCGGAGCCGCAGCGGGAGCCGTTCGAGGTACGCGAGCTGATCCGGCAGGCCGTGGTGCTGACGGCAGCCGAAAAGGACGGGGTCCGCATCCGCACCGACATCGAACCGGCCGACACGATGATCTATGCCGACAAGGCCCAGTTGGGCCAGGTAACGGTCAATCTGCTCAAAAACGCCCGCGAGGCGGTCGCCGGACGGAGCGACGGCGAGATCGAGATCCGCTCGCGCATCGATGCGGCGGAGCACGTCGTCATCGAGATCAGCAACAACGGCGGAGCGATTCCCGCCGAGGTGACCGAGAACATCTTCACCCCCTTCTTCTCGACCAAGCCCGACGGGTCGGGCATCGGACTGAGCCTCTCGCGCCGCATCATGCAGCTGCACGGCGGATCACTCCGCCTGACGGCCAACACCGACCGGAAGGTGACCTTCACGCTGCGGATCGGATAGTCGGCAGACGACATCCAGGATAGAGGCATAGGCCGACCGTGCCATTGCAGGAATGCCCGTTTTCACTATCTTTGCCCCGAACGAAACCAAACCGTCCGAATGAAACCCGTACGTCTGCTTCTCACCACTGTAGCCTTTCCCACGAAGGTCATCGTGGACCCCGAAGGGCGCATCGCCGAAATCTTCGTCGGCGAACGTCCGGGATTCACCGAAACGATGGACCGGCTGCTGAAATAAAAGCCACAAAAAAGAAGAGATGAACACGATCTGGATCGTACTCCCCGTCCTGCTGGTGCTGATGTTCCAGCTGGGCATCGAACTCGACGGGGCGGCATTCCGCCGCGTCGCCAAACACCCGAAGGCCCTCTTCGTGGGGCTGGCCGGGCAGTTGTTGCTGCTTCCGGCCGCGGCGTTCGCCGTCGGAACGCTCTTCCGCCTGCCGCCTGTCTACTTCATGGGGCTGATGCTCATCGCCTGCTGCCCGGGAGGCAGTTCGTCAAACGTCTTCTCGATGCTGGCCAAGGGCGACGTCGCCCTCTCGGTGACGCTCACGGCCCTGAGCAGCATCATCACGCTCTTCACCATCCCGCCCGTCATGGCATTTGCCGCCCGCATCGTCGAACGGCACACCGAGACCTCGATCGACCTCCCCGTCGCCAAACTCATCCTGCAGAATATCGTGCTGCTCTTCCTGCCCATGGCGGCCGGCGCCCTCTTCCGGCGGCTGCGGAGCGAGGCGGCCGGACGAGTCTCCGCCGTACTGAAGCGTGTGGCCTTCCCGGCCCTGATGCTCCTTGCGGCGCTCTTCTTCCTGCAATACACACGGGAGATCGTCGCCAACATCGCAAGCCTGGGTGCCGCAACCGCCGCCATGCTGCTGCTGAGCACGGGGGCCGGGGCGCTGCTGGCCCGCTCGTTCCGACTCGGGACGGCAGCCCGGCGGACCATCGTCATCGAGATCGGCATGCAAAACGCCGCACAGGCGATTGCCGTCGCCTCCTCGCCGCTCGTCTTCAACAACGGCGAAATGGCCATTCCGGCCATCGTATATGCACTGGTGATGAACGTGGTCCTGCTCGCCTACCTCAAGATGCTGCGCTGAGGCCGCACGAAAAGCACCGCCCCGCCATCCACAGGGGACAGGGCGGGGCGGAAATCATTAAAGAAACGGAGCCGTACAAGCCCCGTGAAGGTCCGTCGCAAGGATCAGTACTGCTCCTTCTCGTTAGGGAAGTCGCAGGCCTTCACATCCTGGACATACTGCGACACGGCATCGGTCATCACCGTATGCAGGTCGGCATAACGACGCAGGAAACGCGGCGAGAAGCCCTTGTTGATGCCGAGCATGTCGTGGATCACCAGCACCTGGCCATCGCATGCGCCGCCGGCCCCGATGCCGATCGTCGGCGTGGGAATCTCACCCGTCACCCGGGCGGCCAGCGCTGCCGGAATCTTCTCCAGCACGATGGCGAAGCAGCCCGCCTCGCTCAGCAGGTGCGCGTCGTGCACGAGTTTCTCGGCCTCGGCCTCCTCCTTGGCACGGACCGTATAGGTGCCGAACTTGTGGATCGACTGCGGCGTAAGGCCGAGGTGTCCCATGACGGGAATGCCGGCCGAAAGGATGCGCTGGACCGACTCGAGAATCTCCTCGCCGCCCTCCATCTTCACGGCATCGGCCTCGGTCTCCTTCATGATCCGCACGGCCGAGTCGAGCGCCACCTTCGAGTTGCCCTGGTAGGTGCCGAACGGCAGATCGACAACGACCAGTGCACGGTTCACGGCACGGACAACCGAACGGGCGTGATAGATCATCATATCGAGCGTAATGGGCAGCGTCGTCTCATAGCCGGCCATGACATTGGCCGCCGAGTCGCCCACGAGGATCACGTCGATGCCCGCGGCATCGACGATCCTGGCCATCGAATAGTCGTAAGAGGTGAGCATGGCGATCTTCTCGCCCCGCTGTTTCATCTCCGTCAGGCGGTAGGTCGTAACCGCACGGACGGTGCTTTCTACTGACATTTTTTCTCTGTTTAGGGGTTAAAACGCGGCAAAGATAGCGCATGCCGCGCGGAGTAGCAAATTTATTTTCATTCCGGCCGCCGGCCGTGCGCCGGAGCGTTTTTTACGCGGCACACCGAGGTCAGCGCTTCGGGCCCATCCGGTCGAAAAAGCGCCACAGCACCACCCCGCCCGACACCGAGACGTTGAGCGAGTGTTTGGTCCCCGCCTGCGGGATCTCGATCGCACCGTCGCAGCGGTCTACGGCCTCCTGGCCGACGCCCTCCACCTCGTTGCCGAAGACAAGGGCATAGCGCACGTCCTCCTCGGGCGTGAACCTGTCGAGCATCACGGCACCCTCGACCTGCTCGACAGCCAGCACCGTATACCCCGCGGCATGCAACTCGTCGATGCACGCCCCGGTCGATGCGGCATACTCCCAGGCAACGGTCTGCTCGGCGCCGAGAGCCGTCTTGTGGATCTCGCGCGAGGGCGGCGTCGCCGTGATGCCGCACAGGATGATCCGCTCCACGGCGAAGGCGTCGCCCGTGCGGAAGAAGGCTCCGACGTTCTGCGACGAACGGACATTGTCGAGCACGACGACGACGGGCATTTTCGGCATCGCGGCGAACTCGGCGGCTGTCGGGCGTCCGAGCTCTTCATTGAGGATCTTGCGCATGGCGGAACTTCTGTATGATTTCGGGGTCAAAAATACACAAATAAAAAATATTTTGCCTAATTTTGAGGCCTCAATCAAAAAGAAACCATGCAGTTCAGAAAAGTGACGGCGCTCGTTCTCGCCCTGTTCGTTACGGGGGGGGGCCTGCATGCCCAGAAGATACTCGTAGGCGCAGACTTCGCCACGCGCTTCGACAACCGCGAATACGCCAACAACGACTTCAACGAATCGCAGACACTCTTCAGCGCCCGGCTCTCGCCGCGCGTGGGTGTCGAATGGATGGAGAAGAACCGGCTGGTTGTCGGCGTGGACATGCTCCAGAACTTCGGGCAGCACAACGGGGCGCGCGAACCGTTCCTGAGCGACGTGAAGCCCCTGATGTACTACCAGTTCACCACGAAGAACGTGCAGGCCAACGCCGGTATCTTCGACCGCAAGGAGCTCATGGGCGACTACTCCGCGGCACTCGTCAGCGACTCGGTGGCCTTCTACCACAACCGCCTGTCGGGATTCCTGGGCCGCTACGTCTCGACCCAACGGCCCGACACCTATGTCGAGTTGGCCCTCGACTGGGAGGGCATGTACTCCGAGGAGTCGCGAGAGATGTTCCGCATCCTCTCGGCCGGACGATACACCTTCGACCGCGGGTTCTACATCGGTTACGCCTTCTCGATGTTCCACTTCGCCGGATCGAAGCTCAACGAGAACGTGACGGACAACCTGATCGTGAACCCCTACGCCGGATGGAGCATCGAGGGAAGGTTTGCCTTCGACGTCAAGGCCGGGGCGCTCTTCGCTCCCCAACGCGGCCGGAGCGTGGACCACGAATGGCGGAAGCCTTACGGCGGACAGCTCGACCTGACGGTCAGCCGCTGGGGCGTGAAAATCGAGAACAACCTCTACGTGGGCAAGAACCTCCAGCCGCTGCGCGGAGAGATCGCCAACCCCGCGACGGGCATCACCTACGGGGCCGACGGCCTCTACGCCGGCGAAGCCTTCTACGCCACGACCGAACACATCTACAACCGCACGTGGGTGGGCTACGACCGCCGCTTCTTCAAAGATACGATGCACGTCGAGGCCGGCATGGTCTTCCACTACGACGGCACGGGGCTCGGCACACAGCAGGTGGTCAAGCTCTCGGTCGATATCCAGAAACTGTTCGACGTGGGTCACAAACAGAGAAATTAATCCGTACACATATATAATATGGCAAGCGAAACCAACGAAAGCCGGGAGAAGTCGCTGAACTTCCTCGAAGAGATCATCGAAGAGTCGATCGCCAAGGGCGAAAAGCGCGTACAGACCCGTTTTCCGCCCGAGCCGAACGGCTACCTGCATATCGGCCATGCCAAGAGTATCTGCATCAACTTCGGACTGGCCAAGAAATACGGCGGACGGTGCAACCTGCGCTTCGACGACACGAACCCCGTCAAGGAGGATGTCGAGTATGTCGATTCGATCAAGCGCGACATCCAGTGGCTCGGCTTCCAGTGGGCCGAGGAGCACTACGCCTCGGACTACTTCGACCAGCTCTACGAGTGGGCCCTGGAGCTGATCCGCAAGGGGCTGGCCTACGTCGATGACCAGACGCAGGAGCAGATCCGCGAAAACCGCGGCACGGTATCCGTACCGGGCACCCCCTCGCCGTGGCGCGACCGCTCGGTCGAGGAGAACCTCGACCTGTTCGCGCGCATGAAGAACGGCGAGTTCCCCGACGGTTCGAAGGTCCTCCGCGCGAAGATCGACATGGCGCATCCGAACATGCTCTTCCGCGACCCGATCATGTACCGCATCATCCACGCCGAACACCACCGCACGGGCAACAAGTGGTGCATCTACCCGATGTACGACTACGCCCACGGCCAGAGCGACTCGATCGAGCGGATCACCCACTCGATCTGCACGCTGGAGTTCGACGTGCACCGCCCGCTCTACGACTGGTTCATCCAGGCGCTGGAGATCTATCCCTCGCACCAGTACGAATTTGCCCGACTGAACCTCACCTACACGCTCATGTCGAAGCGCCGCCTGTTGAAACTCGTGCAGGAGGGCGCCGTGATGGGCTGGGACGACCCCCGTATGCCGACGATCTGCGCCCTGCGCCGCAAGGGCTACACGCCTGCCTCGGTGCGCAACTTCGCCGAGATGGTCGGTGTGGCCAAGCGCGACAACGTCATCGACCTCGGTAAACTCGAATACTGTGTGCGTGAGGACCTGAACAAGGTGGCCGAGCGCCGCATGGCCGTGCTCAACCCCCTGAAGGTCGTCATCACGAACTACCCCGAAGAGAAGACCGAATACTTCACGGCGATCAACAACCCCGAGGACGAAGCGGCCGGAACGCGCCAGGTTCCCTTCTCGCGCGAGCTCTACATCGAGCGCGACGACTTCATGGAGAACCCGCCGAAGAAGTTCTTCCGTCTGCAGCCGGGCGGCGAGGTGCGCCTGCGCTATGCCTACCTGATCAAGTGCGAGGAGATCGTCAAGGATGCTGAGGGCAACATCACCGAACTGCGCTGCACCTACGATCCGATGTCCGGAGGCGGCTCGTCGAGCGACGGCCGCCGCGTGAAGGGCGTCATCCACTGGGTGTCGGCACGGGATGCCGTGGAGGCCGAGGTACGCCTCTTCAACCCGCTCTTCACGAAGGAGAACCCCGACGACGTGGAGGAGGGACAGACCTGGGAGGACAACCTCAACCCCGAGTCGATGGTCAAGATCACGGGCTATCTGGAGCCTTCGCTGCGCGAGACGCCCGTAGGCCAGGCCGTGCAGTTCGAACGCGTGGGCTACTTCTGCCCCGATACGGACTCGACGCCCGAACACCTGGTGTTCAACCGCACCGTGACGCTCAAAGACTCCTGGGCCAAGATCAACAAGTAAATCGGCCCCTGCAAAGCAAGCAAAAGCGGGCGGAGATTCAAGGAATCTCCGCCCGCTTTTTTTGTATCCCTGCGGCGGCTACACCTTACCTTATCCGCCAGCCTCACATCATCCGCCCGAAGGTTTGCCGGCCCAGGAAATAACGCACGAGGATCGACCCGGCGTAGATATGCCTCGACTCGCTCCGGATTGCGGCGCGGATCGCACGCCGCTTGCGGGCCAGAGCCCCGTGCCAGCGGAGGAAGTCCCGCCAGGCGCGGAAGACCGCCCGGAAGTTGTCGGCCCGCCCCTGCATGAGGTACGACAGGGCCGCCAGCAGGTCGAGCCCCGGGCGCACGACAGCGACCACGGCGCGCTGCCACGGCGTGGCGCACTTGAAGAGCATCGCCAGGTTGTTGCGGTGGTTATAGAAGACCTTCGACGGGGAGTCGGTCTGGAGCGTGCCGCCGCCGAGGTGGTAGACCCTGCTCTCGGGCACGACCCGCACGCGGTAACCTGCCAGCTGCATGCGCCAGCAGAGGTCGATCTCCTCCATGTGGGCAAAGAAGTCGGCATCGAAGCCCCCCAATGCATGGAAGAGATCGGCGCGGCAGCAGAAAGCCGCCCCGCTCACCCAGAAGACGTCGCGTTCGTCGTCATACTGCCCCGCATCCTCCTCGACCGTGCGCAGGATGCGGCCCCGGCAGAAGGGGTAACCCAGAAAGTCTATGAAGCCGCCCGAGGCTCCGGCGTATTCGAACTTCGTGCGTTCGAGGCAGGAGATCAGCTTGGGCGAGACGACCGCCACGTCGGGATTCCGGTCGAGACACTCGAGAAGCGGTTCGAGCCAGCCGGCGGGGGTCTCGACATCGGAATTCAGAAGGATGTAGTAATCGGCCTCGATCCGTTCGAGTGCACGGTCGTATCCGCCGGCAAAACCGTAGTTGCGGTCCATGCGCAGCAGCGTGACCGTCGGGAACTCCCGGCCGAGCAGCGCCACCGAACCGTCCGTCGATCCGTTGTCGGCCACGATGACCTCCACCCCGTTCGGAGCGGCAGCGACGACGCTTGGCAGGAAACGGCGCAGGTGGTCCTCGCCGTTCCAGTTCAGTATGACGATCTTAGCGGTTGCCATCGGTCTTCCTGCGTTTGTGTTTCCAGCGGCGGTGCGACCACATCCAGAGTTCGGGCCGCTCGCGGATGACCGACTCCAGCTGGCGGACGTAGCGTCCGGTGATCTCGTTGGGCCCGACCTCCTCCACCCCGTCGTACAGGGGAACGAACGACATCCGGTAACGGCCCCGCCGCAGGCGGTCCATCCGCACAAAATAGACCGGAAGATGGCAGCGCAGAGCCAGTTTCTCGCCGCCGTCGAAGAAGATCGTATCCTGATTGAGAAAACGGAACCAATGGCTGTCGGGGCGCCGCGGCGGATTCTGGTCGGCGATCAGCCCCATGACAAGGTTCTTGCCCGCAAAACCCGTATCGCGGTGGCGGAGGTAGAAACGCAGGCTCTCCTTCATCGGGACCGTCGTGGCGTAGTCGCCGTTGCGCAGGCGCTGGTAGAGACGCTCCGCCACGCGGCTCCGCAACGGATGGTAGACGGCCACGACAATCTGCGACAGTTCGTAGAGGCCCCAGTAGGAGCAGTACTCCCAACAGCCGAAATGGGCCGTCATTGCGATCCAGTCGCGGCCGTGGACCCGGGCGCGGTGCTCCTCGAGCCCCTCCACGGTGAGGACCCGGCGCCCCTTGCGGGGAGTCATGTGGGCCATATTGACCGTATCGACGAACATCTCGGCAAGCGTGCGGTAGAAACGCCGGCAGATCCGCGCCAGCTCTTCCTCGCTCTTCTCGGGAAAGGAGTTGTGCAGATTCATCCACACCACCTTCCGGCGATAACGGATGCAGTAACACAACAGGAAATAGATCAGATCCTCGATGACATAGTACTTGAGCCAATAGGGCAGGATGGCGAACAGCCGCGCCCCCAGCCAGAGTACCTCCAGCCAGATTCGCTGTATGAGATTGAGTTCCGCGCGCTGCATGATGGGGATAGGCTTTGTCAGGATTCGGTCCCCGCCCCGCAGCTGTCGGCATCCGCGGCATCGGGGCGGGCGTGTCGGGGTTTGGGTTTGCCCGCCACGACGATCACGAACTCTCCCTTGGGTTCGGTCGTCCGGAAATGGTCGAGGACCTCGGCGATCGTACCGCGCACGGTCTGCTCGAACTTCTTGGTCAGCTCGCGCGATACGGAGACGCCGCGCTCCGGGCCGAAGACCTCCGCGAACTGCTCCAGACACTTGACCACGCGGTAGGGCGACTCGTAGAAGATCATCGTGCGCTCCTCACCGGCCAGCGCCTGCAGCTGTTTGGCTCGTCCCTTCTTCTGGGGCAGGAACCCCTCGAAGCAGAAACGGTCGCACGGGAAGCCGCTCTGTACCAGCGCCGGAATCAGCGCCGTGGCCCCGGGCAGCGTCTCGACTTCGATGCCGGCCTCGACGCACGTGCGCACGAGCAGGAAACCCGGATCCGAAATGCCCGGCGTCCCGGCATCCGAGACGAGCGCCGCACTGCGTCCGGCCGCGATCTCGTCAGCCACCATGCGTACTGTGGCGTGCTCGTTGAACTTGTGGTGGGAGTAGAGTTTCTTCTCGATGCCCAGGTGGCGCAGCAGGAACGAGGTCGTGCGCGTATCCTCGGCCAGGATGAAATCGACCTCACGGAGCACGCGCACTGCGCGCAGCGTGATGTCATCGAGGTTGCCGATCGGCGTCGGCACGATATAGAGCCGGGCCATGCGTCAGAGGTATTTCCGTTCGAGCAGTTCCATCAGCAGCACCGCCCCGTCCGAATTGGGATTCCAGGCATAATGCTCGGCAATGTAGATCATGCAGTCGTCGAGGTTGTCGAACCCGTTGAGCGCATCGATCGCAGCTTCATAGGCCGCACCGTCGCCGCCGAACAGATCGCGGATAAGCAGGAAACGGTCGTTGATCCCGATGGCGCGGCGCAGATCGGTCACCGGCTCGTTGCGGAGCAGCTCCGAGGCTCGGTCACGCGGCGGGGCGATCGTATCGGCAAGGGTCTGGACATCGTGATTGATCACCTCGCCCAGCACGGCCCCGGGAGCGGCTGCGGCCAACTCGTCGGCAAACGAGCCGTGCACGACGGGATCCGCCTCGGCGGACTCGCCGGCGTCGGTTCCGTCCGGGACCGCCTCGGCCGGAGCAGCCGGAGCCTCCGACAGATCCCGCCCGAATGCGGCGGACGGACCCGTCTCGACCCGGCGGCCGAATACCTCGGCGATGGAGGGTCTTCCCGCACGGCGCTCGTCCGAAGGACGTTCCGGAGCCGGAGCTGTCTCTTATACACATCTCCGAGCCCACGAGACAGGCAGAAA
>ENA-OYAK01000293-OYAK01000293.1-human-gut-metagenome-genome-assembly--contig:-NODE-293-length-10834-cov-4.484924_pt1 | contig 10834 bp, 8 predicted proteins | sample MGYA00244518_ERZ652821 | MGnify/ENA primary metagenome ERZ652821 (study PRJEB26926, sample SAMN06164597) | human gut metagenome | biome: ENVO:00009003; feature: ENVO:2100002; material: ENVO:00002003...
TGGTCTGAATTCTCAATGGAATAAATTATTAATCTGTGAGAATCCGTGTAATCTGCGGTGAATTATGACTCCCCTAACCGTTACTAATACATCGTTTTCATAAACCGGAACAGGGTTGTTCTGGATACCCCCATCTTCTCCGCCAATTCCGAGTAAGTAGTTCCTTTGTCAAGTTCTTTGGTAAGTACGCGCTTATTGGCACGCAGCAATTTTATTTTAGGCGTATCCCCTTTCTTTCGGCCTAGAGTCATTCCTTCCTGCTTTCTGCGTGCGAGAGCTTCTTTGGTACGCATCGAAATCAGGTTCCTTTCTATTTCCGCCATCAGTCCGAACGCGAATCCCAGCACCTTGCTGTTGATGTCGTCCTGAAACACATAGCCCTCTTTGGTGCTATAGAGCACTACCTGCTTCTTAATACAAAAATTCAGGATAGTCATAATCTCGAGCAGTGTACGGCTCAATCTCGAAATCTCCGTTACAATCAGTGTATCCCCGGGATGCATTCTCTTCAATAACTCTGATAGCTTTCTGTCTTTTGTGCTCACGCTTCCGCTTACGGTCTCTGTGTACCACTTGTCAATCGACAACCCATTCTTCTCTGCAAATCGCATAATCTCTTCCTTCTGATTAGCCAAAAACTGTTTTTCCGTACTTACTCTCAAATAAGCTATTACCATAATTCATGTTTTTAAATGATTAATACACCACGAAAAAACGGCTATTCATTCAAATACGGGACACTTTTTTACGTTCCTTTTTTCTCATGCCACTTGGGTATTTCTGAAACTTTCATTCGTCTATACATTTATGCTATTGATTTTTTACTAATTTCCAGCATATTTTCCAATCTGTCACTCAAAATCTTTTTTATTATAAACCGTGTTCTTGAACACACTAAAAAGAACAAGAAAATGGAAATAGAAAAATTCATTAAATCTTTAGCAAGAAAAGCGAAGTTAGGCGGGCGTTACAGCACAGCCAATACCTACCTCTACACTTTGCACAGTTTTCAGAAGTTTGCGGGAAAAGCCTCACTGACTTTTGAAGAGATCACTCCCGAGAGCATCAAGGAGTACGAGCAATACTTAATCCTCAACGGGAAACGGTACAACACGATCTCGCTCTACATGCGCATGTTGCGTTCCATCTGCAATCAGGCATCGGAGCAGAACATAGCTTCGCTCAACACCCGCGAGCTGTTTGAGAATGTTTTTATCGGCAACGAGCCCACTGCCAAGCGGGCCATCTCACCCGTCCTCATTTCCCGCCTGCTCGAAGCAGATTTCAGCAAGAACAGCCGGCTCGATTTTGCCCGCGACCTCTTCTTGCTAAGCTTCTACCTGAGGGGAATCCCGTTTGTCGACCTGGTACATCTCCGCAAGACCGATGTGCAGGGAAACATGCTCGTTTATTTCCGCCAGAAAACGGGACAGCAACTTACGGTAATCATAGAAAACTGCGCCAAAGTGATCTTGCGTAAGTATGCCTCGCTTTGCAAAGAATCCGTCTATCTGCTGCCCGTCATCAGCGCAGCCGGAGAGGAGGGGCACAAGCAGTACCGAAGTGCATTGAGGGTATACAACAAACGCCTCAACCAGATATCCGGAATACTGAAATTGAAGACTCCGCTGACCTCTTATGTGGCACGCCACAGTTGGGCGACCACGGCCCTGCAGAAAGGGGTTCCGGTTTCGGTGATCAGTGCGGGAATGGGGCATGCTTCAGAGAAGGTGACATACATTTATCTGGCATCTTTTGATAACAAAACGCTCAGTAACGCAAATAAAAAAGTGATTGCCGCCGTGAGATTTAAGAAAGAGGAGGAGGAGTGATAATAACTGTTCTCTTACTTATTAGGTAATAGAACAGATTCATTTGTTTTATCGCTGCAAAAATAGAGATAATAATTGAAACTCCACAAACAAAATGATAATTTCTTTTCTATAAAAGTGAATTATAACCAGTTGAAGTATCAGTTTGAAATAATTTATTCACTTAATAGAAATATTAGTCATAATTCCTGTTTGATGTAATTACTCAAACAGGAGTTTACAATTTGCAATAATTTGACATCAGAATTATATAATCCAGCCCCTGTTTTATGTTTAGTTAACCTCTAAAAGTTATATTTCATATCTTTTCGCTATTCCGCATTCTATTACCTAATAAGTAAGGGATCACTTTGTTCTATTACCTAATAAGTAAGGGAACAAATTGCAATGCACACAGCAAGATGGTAGTTATTCAAACATTAACGACAACTATCGCAAACATTTCTAAAAGTACAGTATGAAACAGGTATTGCGGTTCAATAAAGTCATTAAAAGGATTGTATTCACCGGAGATCTCATTCTCTTGAATGGCACCTTTCTGTCCTTGTACACCCTATTGGGGAGCAAATTTTTTGCAGATCCATTCATTCACTCACTTCCCCAAGTACTGGTATTGCTCAACTTATGCTACCTGGTTAGCAACATGTCTTCAGGTATCATATTGCACCGCCGTGTAGTACGTCCCGAGCAAATCGTATGGCGTGCCTTACGCAACAGTGCGGGACACGCCTTGTTTTTTTCCTGCGCGCTCACCTTTGGAAACTTCGGCATCCTTTCCGCCCGCTTTTTCTTACTGTTCTACATTGCGTTCACTCTGCTGTTGGTTTGTTACCGGTTATTGTTCCGCAAGATACTGAAGTCCTATCGTAAGCATGGAGGCAACTCCCGCAGCATCATTCTGGTGGGAAGCAATAGCAATATAATCGAACTCTACCATCAAATGACGGACGACGTCACTTCCGGATTCCGTGTCATCGGCTACTTTGACGACCAGCCCGGCAGCCGCTTCCCCGAAAAGGTGAACTATCTGGGAAAACCCGGTAAGATTGTGGACCGCCTGAAGCAGGGAGGAGTCGAGCAGGTTTATTGTTGCCTGCCTTCGGCCCGCAGCGAAGAGATTCTCCCCATCATCGACTATTGCGAAAATCACCTGATACGCTTTTTCAGTGTCCCCAACGTGCGCAGCTATCTGAAGCGGCGCATGTACTTCGAGCTCCTGGGCAACGTGCCCGTACTCTGCATCCGCCAGGAGCCGCTCAGTTTTGCCGAAAACCGATTCAGGAAGCGTGTGTTCGACATCGCTTTCTCGCTCTTGTTTCTTTGCACCCTCTTCCCCATTATCTATGTCATTGTCGGGCTGACCATCAAAATCACCTCGCCGGGTCCCATCTTCTTCAAGCAAAAGCGCAGTGGAGAAGACGGACGGGAATTCTGGTGCTACAAGTTCCGCTCCATGAAGGTGAACACGCAGAGCGACACCCTGCAGGCCACCTTGCACGATCCCCGCAAAACGCGCTTCGGCAACTTCCTGCGTAAAAGCAGCATCGACGAACTCCCGCAGTTCATCAACGTGCTGATGGGCGACATGTCGGTAGTAGGCCCCCGCCCCCACATGCTGAAACACACGGAACAATACTCACAACTGATCAACAAATACATGGTCCGCCATTTCGTGAAACCGGGTGTCACCGGCTGGGCGCAAGTCACCGGCTTCCGCGGAGAGACTCACGAACTATGGCAAATGGAAGGACGTGTGCAACGCGACATCTGGTACATCGAACACTGGACCTTCATGCTCGATCTATATATTATATATAAAACCGTAAGAAATGCGCTGGAAGGAGAAAAAGAAGCTTATTAAAATAAAGAAAATGAATAAAAGAGATTACACCACAGAGGAACACAGAGTTTCACAGAGAATTTTTTTTCCCCCATCACACAAAAGATGAAAACCCTGTGAAACTCTGTGTACTCTGTGGTGAGCCACCCCATAGTAATATTCTAAAATTAAGATAAATGACAAAAAGACTACTTTTTTTCACGTTAACCTGTATTTTGCTGGCTTCCTGCCAGTCCTACAAGAAAGTACCCTACTTGCAAGACCCGGGAGAGGCGCAACGTGCCGTTGCAGAGGCCAAGCTCTATGATGCCCGCATCCTGCCGAAGGATCTGCTCACCATCGTTGTATCGTGCAGCGATCCGGAATTGGCAGAACCGTTCAACCTGACCGTATCCACCCCTGTCAGCAATACACAAAAAAGCCTGACCAGCCAACCGGCCCTTCAACAATATCTGGTCGACAACCGGGGCAACATCGACTTCCCCGTGTTGGGCACCCTCCATATCGGCGGACTGACCAAAGGCGAAGCGGAAAGTCTGATCAGGGAAAAGCTGAAAGGATACATCAAAGAAAACACCATTGTGACGGTTCGCATGGCCAATTATAAAATTTCCGTCATCGGCGAAGTGAACAGGCCGGGCACGTTTACCATCAGCAACGAAAAGGTCAACCTCTTCGAAGCCCTTGCCATGGCAGGCGACATGACCGTGTACGGACTGCGCGACAATGTCCGCCTGATCCGCGAGGACGCCGACGGACACCAGCACATCATCACGCTGAACATGAACCGGGCAGACATCATCCAATCGCCCTACTACTATCTGCAACAGAACGACATCCTCTATGTCACCCCCAATAAGACCAAGGCAAAGACAGCCGACATCAGCGCCAGCACCACCATCTGGTTCTCCGTGGTAAGCACGCTCGTGTCGCTTGCCAGTTTAATTATCACCATCGCCAAATAAAGAAACCCCGACAATGAAAGAAGACTTATACGACGATCTATACGAAGAGAAAGAAGAAAAAATAGACTTCCATGCCCTCCTGTTCCGCTACGTCATCCGGTGGCCCTGGTTTGTAGCCTCGGTCATCATCTGCCTGGCAGGAGCATGGCTACACCTCCGGCAGACCACTCCGGTCTACAACATCTCGGCCTCGGTCATCATCAAGGACGATAAGAAAGGGGGCAACAGTGGCGGAAATCTCGCCGCGCTCGAGGGCCTGGGGCTGGTCAACTCGGTATCGAACATCGACAACGAGATTGAAATACTACGTTCCAAAACGCTGGTCAAGCATGTGGTCAGCGAGCTGAACCTCTACACCACCTACTCCGTCAAAGGCAGTTTCAACGAAATAGAGCTTTATAAAAGTTCGCCGGTACTGGTGGGCCTCACCCCGCAAGAAGCAGACAGGCTGCCGGGTCCGGCCGTATTCGAACTCACCCTGTCGCCCGGCAACCGGCTCGACGTGAAAGCCACCGTCGGGGAAACCTCCTACAACAAAAAATTCTCCAAACTGCCGGGCCTGCTCGTCACTCCGGCCGGAACGTTCACCTTCACCCTTGCCGGCGACTCCGCCGGAGTAAGTGAACCGCAGACGCTCACCGCCGTTGTAAGCAACCCCATGCAGACGGCAAAGAGGTATGCGGCGGCGCTCAGCGTAGAGCCTACCTCCAAAACCACCTCCATCGTCATCGTCTCGCTCAAAAACACCAACAAGCGTCGGGGCGAGGACTTCATCAACCGGCTGATCGAAGTCTACAACCGGAACACCAACAACGACAAAAACGAAGTGGCGGAGAAAACGGAAGAGTTCATCGCCGGACGTATCCGCATCATCAACGACGAGTTGTTCAGTACCGAGAAGGAGCTGGAAACCTTCAAACGGGATGCCGGACTGACGGACCTTGCCAGCGACGCCCAACTGGCTGTGAGCGAAAATTCCGCCTACGAGAAACAACGGGTCGAGAACGGCACCCAGCTCAACCTCGTACGCTACCTCGCCGAATATATCTCCGCTCCGGACAAGATCAACGCCGTGCTGCCCGTCAACGTCGGCCTGACCGACCAGTCACTCTCCTCCCTGATCGGGCAATACAACGAAATGGTGCTTCAGCGCAACCGCCTGCTACGCAACTCCTCGGAAAGCAACCCCGTGATCGTGAACCTGGATAGCGGCATCCGTGCCATGCGCGAAAACATCCTGACCACCATCCACAGCGTTCAGAAAGGATTGCTGATCACCAAGGCCGACCTCGACCGTCAGGCCAGCAAGTTCAACCGCCGCATCAGCAATGCGCCCGCGCAGGAACGCCAGTTCGTCAGCATCTCCCGGCAGCAGGAGATCAAAGCCGGACTCTACCTGATGCTGTTGCAGAAACGGGAAGAAAACTCCATCGCACTGGCCGCCACTGCCAACAACGCCAAGATCGTAGACGAGGCCATGGCGGACAACGGTCCCGTTTCTCCCAAGACCAAAACGATCTATATGATAGCCCTCGTCATGGGGATGGGCATCCCCGTAGCCATCATCTACGTCATGGGGCTGCTCCAGTTCCGGATAGAAGGACGGGCCGATGTGGAAAAGCTGACCTCCGCCCCCATCATCGGAGACATCCCCCTGGCCGAAGAGGGTAACGGGAAAGCGGGAGGCATCGCTGTCCGCGAAAACGAAAACAGCCTGATGGCGGAAACCTTCCGGGGCATCCGCACCAACCTGCAGTTTATGCTGGGCGAAGAGAATAAAGTCATCCTGGTCACCTCTACCATCAGCGGCGAAGGAAAAACATTTGTAGCCACCAACCTCGCCATCAGCCTCTCGCTGCTGGGCAAAAAAGTAGTCATCGTAGGGCTCGACATCCGCAAGCCGGGACTCAACAAGGTCTTCAACCTCTCGCAGAAAGAAAAAGGAATCACCCAGTTCCTGGCCGGCCCGCAGACCACCGACCTGATGTCTATGGTGCAGCCCTCCGGGATATCCCGCACCCTGAGCATCCTCCCCGGCGGAACCGTACCGCCCAACCCGACCGAACTGCTGGCACGCCAGGCATTGGTGGAAGCCATCGATATCCTGAAAAAGCACTTCGACTATATCGTGCTCGACACCGCTCCCATCGGAATGGTGACCGACACACAGATCATCGCACGGGTGGCCGACCTCTCGGTTTATGTCTGCCGCGCCGACTATACCCACAAAGCCGACTATACCCTGCTCGAAGATCTCCGCCTGGGCAACAAGCTCCCCAACCTGTGTACCGTAATCAACGGCTTGGACATGAAAAAGCGGAAATACGGCTATTACTATGGATACGGAAAATACGGCCGCTATTACGGATACGGAAAGAAGTACGGTTATGGCTACGGCTACGGACAAAAGCATAATTAGAAAAGCATCTCTATGATTTTATAAAATATAATGAATTAATTATTTGTTACACTTATTCCATGAAAAGCAAACCGCCAAAAAAGTTAATTTAATTAACCCTTTTGGCGATTCATAATCAGTTCTAAAACATCAATGTAATTTTTTATCTTCAATCACATTAAAACACGGACACTGCTTTATCCATTCCTCGGGCTCGATCTCCCCATTGGCGTTCAGGTCCGGACTCAGATCCCGGTGGCCACACACACGGCTGCCGGGATACTGTTTCAATAACGTTTTCACCAACACCCGCATCGAATGTACCTGCCACTCCGTCCGGGTATCCTTGGGACGGCCCCTCGCATCCAGCCCGCCTTCATAACAGATACCGATACTCGTCGCATTGTGCCCCTTGGCATGCGCCCCGATCTTCTCCACCGGACGGGTAGACACAATCCGCCCGTCCTTCCGGATATAGAAGTGGTATCCCGGCCCGTTGAATCCCCGCCTGCGATGGCAGACATCCAGATCGAACTCCGTAAAACACCGGTCTTCTCTCGTTGCCGAGCAATGAATCACAATCAAATCGATTTTCCTCATACTTCCCCCTTCATTTTTCGACATTCCTCCCACTGAGAAACATCAGGAATGCAATCACCCATTCCAAGATTCTTTGTAACTTCTTCATCGTTGTTTTGCTATATTAAGTTGTTTTACGTTTACACCACAGAGGACACAGAGCAACACAGAGTCTTTATTTTCAAGCTGATATAGAATCTTAATCCCCGGGACTATAGTATAGAGAATTTTAATTTCCGGATTTACAGAAAGGTCGTTGAAATTCCTCCTCTGTGAGACTCTGTGTCACTCTGTGGTCGGGTCATGCTGTCGGGTCATCCACAATATCCCCATCCCCGCCGCCATCGCCTTTCTGCGCCGCCCGCGTACTCACCTTACTGAAATTGAGCGTCTTCATCGCATCCGCCAGCACAGGCCCCGGACGGAAGTTCACTCTCGCCTTGCTGATATTCGCCGCTTTGAACTCCTCCGCCTTCTCCGCTCCCCTGCTTCGCAGGCCCACCTGGAAGGTGCCGATATTCCCCAGCCTGACAATCTCTCCCCTCGACAGGCCATCCACCATTTCATCCTCCAGCGCCTTCAGCACCGCCACGACATCCGCCGAATGTACCGTACAGGCCTTTTCCACCCGGGTCGAGATCTCGTCCAGCCCCACATCGCCGCTGGCCTGTGCCTGGGCATAATACTTGGCGGGATCATCCTTCTTCAGCATGTTCTTGCGCGCCACTACCGAATACGTAACTTCTTTACTCATAATCGTACTTTCTTTTTAGAGTTAAACATCTGTTTTTCAATCACATTTCAAAGATACGACACCCCCGATGCTCCAATGACAAAGAAAGAGGACCGATGACAAAGTTTGAGGAAAAAAGAATATAAAAACACACTGCATTCCGGATATTTTTCCGTACATTTACAGTATGTAACAATCAGATAATCAAAGCCATGAACCAAAGAAAAGAAGAAGACACAACCGAAGCCGATTTCATCATCCGCTCGTACACCAAAGCCGAACTTGCACAGCTTTACTGCCCGGGACTCGACCCCGTGCTCGCCCTGCAGAAACTCTACCGCTGGATGCGTAAAAACACCGCCCTGACACAGGCACTGTCCGATGTCAATTACAACAAATACCGCCACAGCTTCCTTAAACGGGAAGTCCGGCTGATCGTGTATTACCTGGGAGAACCTTGAATTCACCACAGAGGGACACAGAGTCTCACAGAGTTTTTTTTCTAAAAGCATATCCAATGAAAATATAGATTCTCTGTGAGACTCTGTGTCCCTCTGTGGTGAAAAACACGAAAAAGACTTAGACGTTTCCCTCGAAACATCCAAGTCTTTTCCTCTAAACTCTTAAGTCTTTTCGGAAAAGGCTTAAGAGTTTTTTCATACATTCATTCGTTTGCTCCGGTGTTTTCCGAGGGCCAAAAGTCCAAGGGCCACTCTATGCGTCAGTCTCCCGCCAGCCCCGCCGCGTTCTGATATACATATCTCCCTCTTTATCAATAATTTTAAGCTCTATCGTCTTCCTGAACAGCCGTTTAAAAGTGGTTACCGGAATCCCCATCTCTACCGCCCGATCCATCGCATCCTTATAAGTAAAAGTTCCTGAAAAAGTCTGTAACACCGGACGCAACCTGAAATAAGGCTTCAGGGGCCCGGACTTACTCTCGCTCTTCCGCACACTGGTGGACAGCAGCAAGCTATGCTCCAACAACACATCCGTCATCAACATAGCGGTATGGAAATCCTCGTCCGAACATACATACTGCGGCATCGCCCAGGCGCACTCTCCCTTGCGAAGGGCAGTGAGCACCCCTGCTATCCGGCTCGCCATCAGCCCGTGACGAAGCACGATCGCTCCCGGCGAATCATCCCGCTCGTTCACCACCTCGGACAAGTGTGAGGAGAAACGAGACGTATGTTCCTCCCATTGTGCAGCCGTAAACGTAACCTCCGTGGGAGACTGAAGCAAGAACTGGTGCAACTCCAACAACCGGCCGCTCAGGCGGGCAAACATCGCCCGATGATCTTCACCTCCCTCCCGCGGGGCAGCCGAACGCCAACACCAATCGCTCTGGCCCGTATACACCAGGAAACGGCTGTACAAACCGTTCTCCAACGAAGGAATGAAACGCACCAGCTGGTTGGGAGTGCCGGCAAGGCACAACGCCAAATGCGGATTATGGGCCACCACCTGACGGCCGTTCACCTTGAAATCGGCCGAAACCACTTCGTGTTGAAAAGCCGCCCGAAACACATCATCGTGCTTTCCGTAATCATTCCGGATAGCTCCCGACACCATGTCCAGCTCCGTAGCATTGATGCAGCACCCCAGCTTGCCACTCTCCTCCAATGCACTGATCAGCATACTCTTCGACACATTGGGCGAAAGCGTCAACAGCTTACGGACAGGCTCTTTGGGACGTAGCGAAAAATCCGGCGAACGCTTTTCCGCCTGCGCCTTTTTCAACTCCAGCTCCCACTCAAAAAAGGCCTTATCATACACCAGGCGCATCTCCTCGTTCTGCTTCTCATAATAGCGGTGAATCTCTCCGGGCAACAAGCCGGCCAGAGACACCACCCCCTTTCCGCCTCCCGCATGGGCTATCACCATGTAATACAGATGCGGCGAGTAATACACCTGATCGTACAATACACGCACCTCGGGCAGACAGGCGCTGATATTGGTGATCATCGCCATCAGCAACATATCGCGTTCCCGATAATTGCCGGCCGCCTTCACCCCCTGCGCAAGCAGATCAGGCAAATGCTCAAACACCTCTTCGGGAAAGTAAGGAGCCACCCGACGAAATTCTTCACTTTTTCCGAACAACACATCCTCCATATCCTCTTCACTCTCCCCCTCCTCTGGCGCATAGAGTGGCCCTTGGACTTTTGGCCCCTGACTCGCCATGACAGCGTCCGCCTTCCTGGCAGAAACATACTGATAACCAGACGATAATGTTTTCTCTATTTCTCCGCTCCCGAAATCAGCCTGCGCGTATTTCTCAACCACTGCTTTTTGCAACAGCCGCATTTCTTCCGGCGAAAAACCTTTATACCGGGCAACACGTCCCAGCTTCAGCACAAACGCATGGCGCCCTCCCGCCACAAACGGATTCCGGGCATCAAAATCATTCAGGAAAACCTGCATAAAGCCATCCCCCACTTCGGAAGCAACGCCCGCTGGACAAGCCTTGCCCACCGACTGCGC
>ENA-OYAK01000306-OYAK01000306.1-human-gut-metagenome-genome-assembly--contig:-NODE-306-length-10440-cov-4.300337_pt1 | contig 10440 bp, 13 predicted proteins | sample MGYA00244518_ERZ652821 | MGnify/ENA primary metagenome ERZ652821 (study PRJEB26926, sample SAMN06164597) | human gut metagenome | biome: ENVO:00009003; feature: ENVO:2100002; material: ENVO:00002003...
CATACGAGATTTCTGCCTGTCTCGTGGGCTCGGAGATGTGTATAAGAGACAGATCGGGAACCGTTTTCTGCGGGCCGGGGTGGAGGTCGATCGATATGGTCGTGCCGTTGCGTACCATATCTGTGAGGATGATTTTCCGTTCTCCGGGAGTGGACGATGGGAACGGATCCCGCGTGAACTTCCCACCGGGCGTCCGGCCATGCTGCATATTTTCGAGCCGGTGGAGGACGGGCAGACCCGTGGAGCCAATCAGTTTTACAGCGTTATGGAACGGCTGAAGATGCTCGATTCCCTGCAGGCAACACAGCTTCAGTCGGCCATAGTGAAGGCGATGTATGCAGCGACGATTGAAAGTGACCTTGATACCGAAAAGGCCTTTGAATATATCGCCGGTGCGCCGCAGGGGCAGAAGGATAATCCGCTTATTAATATTCTGGATAAGTTCTCCACCTGGTATGACACGAATAGCGTGACGCTGGGCGGTGTCAAAATTCCGCACCTTTTCCCCGGTGATGATCTGAAACTTCAGACCGCGCAGGATTCAGACAATGGATTTTCGGCGCTTGAACAGGCGCTGCTGCGGTATATCGCCGCCGGTCTTGGCGTTTCCTACGAACAGTTGTCCCGTGATTACTCGAAGGTCAGTTATTCAAGTGCCCGCGCATCCGCCAATGAGTCGTGGCGCTATTTTATGGGGCGGCGAAAATTTATTGCGTCCCGGCTGGCCACGCAGATGTTTTCCTGCTGGCTGGAAGAGGCACTTCTTCGGGGGATTATTCGTCCGCCACGGGCACGTTTTGATTTTTATCAGGCGCGATCAGCCTGGTCACGGGCTGAGTGGATTGGAGCCGGAAGAATGGCCATTGACGGGCTCAAGGAGGTTCAGGAATCAGTGATGCGCATTGAGGCCGGACTGAGCACGTATGAGAAAGAGCTGGCGCTGATGGGCGAGGATTATCAGGACATTTTCCGCCAGCAGGTCAGGGAATCTGCAGAGCGGGAAAAAGCCGGACTCTCACGTCCGGTGTGGATAGCGCAGGCGTATCAGCAGCAGATAGCGGAGAGTCGCAGGCCGGAAGAGGAGACAACACCACGTGAGACGTAATCTTTCACACATTATTGCCGCAGCATTCAATGAACCGCTGCTTCTGGAGCCCGCCTATGCGCGGGTTTTCTTTTGCGCGCTCGGGCGCGAGATGGGGGCAGCAAGTCTTTCGGTACCACAACAACAGGTACAGCTTGATGCTCCCGGAATGCTGGCTGAAACGGACGAGTACATGGCCGGAGGTAAACGACCGGCCCGTGTTTACCGGGTGGTGAACGGTATTGCTGTACTGCCGGTGACCGGCACGCTGGTGCACCGGCTGGGCGGTATGCGGCCATTTTCCGGAATGACAGGCTATGACGGCATTGTCGCCTGTCTTCAGCAGGCAATGGCAGATAGCCAGGTGCGGGGCGTACTGCTGGACATTGACAGTCCGGGCGGGCAGGCCGCCGGCGCGTTTGACTGCGCTGACATGATTTACCGCCTCCGTCAGCAGAAGCCGGTCTGGGCACTGTGCAATGACACTGCCTGTTCTGCAGCCATGCTGCTGGCGTCGGCCTGCTCCCGACGGCTGGTTACCCAGACATCCCGTATCGGCTCCATTGGCGTGATGATGAGCCATGTCAGCTATGCCGGTCATCTGGCGCAGGCCGGTGTGGATATCACGCTGATTTATGCCGGGGCGCACAAGGTGGATGGCAATCAGTTTGAAGCGTTGCCGGCAGAGGTTCGCCAGGACATGCAGCAGCGGATTGATGCGGCGCACCGGATGTTTGCCGAAAAAGTGGCGATGTATACCGGGTTGTCTGTGGATGCGGTCACGGGAACAGAGGCCGCCGTTTTTGAAGGTCAGTCCGGCATTGAGGCCGGGCTGGCGGATGAATTAATCAATGCGTCGGATGCCATCAGTGTGATGGCCACGGCGCTGAACAGTAATGTCAGAGGAGGCACTATGCCGCAATTAACTGCAACGGAAGCCGCCGTGCAGGAGAACCAGCGAGTGATGGGGATCCTGACATGCCAGGAAGCGAAAGGACGTGAACAGCTTGCCACGATGCTGGCAGGGCAACAGGGCATGAGCGTTGAACAGGCCCGGGCGATTCTGGCCGCGGCGGCACCGCAGCAGCCGGTGGCATCCGCGCAGAGTGAAGCCGATCGCATTATGGCGTGTGAAGAAGCGAACGGTCGTGAACAACTGGCGGCAACGCTGGCGGCGATGCCGGAGATGACGGTGGAAAAAGCCCGCCCGATCCTGGCGGCTGCACCACTGGCGGATGCCGGGCCCTCACTTCGTGATCAGATCATGGCCCTGGATGAGGCAAAAGGGGCAGAAGCGCAGGCTGAAAAACTGGCGGCCTGCCCGGGAATGACCGTGGAGAACGCCCGGGCTGTGCTGGCTGCGGGATCAGGTAAGGCAGAACCGGTCTCTGCATCCACAACCGCCCTGTTTGAACATTTCATGGCGAATCATTCACCGGCAGCGGTGCGGGGTGGCGTGTCACAGACGTCAGCAGACGGTGATGCGGACGTGAAAATGCTCATGGCCATGCCATGAAGTCAGTGCTGACCATCAATATGAGGTTTTAACAAAATGGTGACGAAAACCATCACTGAACAGCGTGCGGAAGTACGTATTTTTGCCGGTAATGATCCGGCTCATACCGCCACAGGCAGCAGCGGGATTTCTTCTGCAACACCGGCTCTGACGCCCCTGATGCTGGATGAAGCCACCGGGAAACTGGTGGTCTGGGATGGACAGAAAGCCGGTAGTGCGGTTGGCATACTGGTACTGCCGCTTGAAGGCACAGAGACAGCGCTGACGTATTACAAGTCGGGAACCTTTGCGACGGAGGCAATCCACTGGCCTGAAAGTGTGGATGAACACAAAAAGGCAAATGCCTTTGCCGGCACAGCCCTGAGTCACGCGGCTCTGCCGTAACACGTTATCAGGCCACCATGGTGGCCTGACTGATTTCTGAATGAAAGGAACTGATTTATGGGATTGTTTACGACCCGCCAGTTACTCGGTTATACCGAACAAAAAGTGAAATTCCGTGCGCTGTTTCTGGAGCTGTTTTTCCGCCGTACGGTGAATTTCCACACCGAAGAGGTGATGCTGGACAAAATTACCGGAAAAACGCCGGTGGCGGCCTATGTCTCCCCGATCGTTGAAGGAAAAGTGCTGCGCCATCGTGGTGGTGAAACCCGCGTGTTGCGTCCGGGCTACGTCAAGCCGAAACACGAATTTAATTACCAGCAGGCGGTTGAGCGCCTTCCTGGTGAAGATCCATCTCAACTGAATGATCCGGCTTACCGCCGTCTGCGTATCATTACCGATAACCTCAAACAGGAAGAGCACGCCATTGTCCAGGTGGAAGAAATGCAGGCGGTAAATGCTGTGTTGTATGGCAAATACACCATGGAAGGAGACCAGTTCGAGAAAATTGAGGTCGATTTTGGCAGGTCGACGAAGAATAACATCACTCAGGGTAGTGGTAAGGAGTGGTCAAAACAGGATCGTGACACGTTCGATCCTACACATGATATTGACCTCTACTGCGACCAGGCCAGCGGTCTTGTGAATATTGCCATTATGGACGGTACCGGCTGGCGTCTTCTGAATGGTTTTAAGCTGTTCCGCGAAAAACTGGATACCCGTCGCGGCTCAAATTCACAACTCGAAACGGCAGTGAAAGATCTGGGCGCAGTGGTGTCCTTCAAGGGGTATTACGGCGATCTGGCCATTGTGGTGGCGAAAACGTCTTATATAGCAGAAGACGGTATCGAAAAACGTTATCTTCCAGATGGCATGCTGGTTCTGGGGAATACTGCTGCAGATGGGATCCGTTGTTACGGTGCCATTCAGGATGCTCAGGCGTTGTCCGAAGGTGTGGTGGCCTCTTCCCGTTATCCGAAACACTGGCTGACGGTAGGGGATCCCGCCCGTGAATTTACCATGACGCAGTCCGCGCCGCTGATGGTGTTGCCGGACCCGGATGAGTTTGTGGTGGTACAGGTGAAATAATCCGTGAGCGGGGGCGAAATGCCCCCGTGTCTTTTTTCACAGGGGGCTGATATGGCAACGAAAGAGCAAAATCTGAAACGGCTTGATGAACTGGCCCTGATTCTGGGGCGTGAGCCGGATATATCCGGGAGTGCCGCAGAGATAGCGCAGCGGGTGGCAGAATGGGAAGAGGAAATGCAGTCATCCGGCGATGATGTACAGGTTATGAATATGGATATCCGGGAGCGGGAAACCGCGGCTCATGATGTTCGTGAGGAAACATCCGGCGCGTTAACGCGCATCAGAGTTCTGACCTGCCTCCATCTCTGTGGCGTTGATGGTGAAACGGGGGAATCCGTTGAGCTTGCGGATGTTGGTCGGGTGATTCTGATTATGTCCTCAGATGCAAAAACACACGTTGATGGTGGAATGGCTGTTTATGCGTGATTTTCAGAATGCCTTTGATGCCGCCCTTGCCGGGGTGGACAGTACGATTGTTGAAGTGATGGGGATCCGTGCGCAGTTCACCTCCGGAGCACAACGTGGCGGCGAAGTTCAGGGGGTTTTTGACGATCCGGAGTCGCTGGGTTTTGCCGGTGGCGGGGTCCGTATTGAAGGAAGCAGCCCGTCATTATTTGTGCGGACGGATACGGTGCGTGCCGTGCGGCGTGGTGACACGCTGACCATTAACGGCGAGATGTTCTGGGTGGATCGTGTTTCTCCGGATGACGGGGGAAGCTGTTATCTCTGGCTCAACCGTGGGCAACCACCCGCAGTTAACCGGCGACGATAAACGCAGGGTGAAATTATGGCGATAAAAGGGCTTGATCAGGCGATTGATAATCTGAGCCGGGTTCGTAAAAACGCCATTCCGGCGGCTTCAGCAATGACGATTAACCGCGTGGCCACAACGGCGATTAATCAGTCTTCATCACAGGTTGCCCGGGAGACAAAGGTACGCCGGAAACTGGTTAAGGAACGGTCCAGACTGAAACGGGCGACGGTCAGAAATCCGAACGCAAAAATTATCGTTAACCGCGGTGATCTTCCAGTGATTAAGCTGGGGATCAGGATGCTGGGCCGTCGTCCGAACAGCATACTTAAAGCCGGTCAGCATCGGTATCAGCGGGCATTCATTCAGCGATTAAAAAACGGTCGCTGGCATGTCATGCAGCGTGTGGCCGGGAAAAACCGTTACCCTATTGATGTGGTGAAAATCCCGATGGCGGCCCCACTGAAACAGGCGTTTGATGAGAATGTTGACCGTATCCGGCGTGAACGCCTGCCCGGAGAACTGGCATCCGCGCTGAAACAACAACTGAGGATTGCGATAAAACGATGAAACACACTGATATCCGTGCTGCAGTGCTGGATGCACTCGAGCAGCATGAACACGGGGCGACGCTGTTTGATGGTCGCCCCGTTGTTTTTGACGAAGAGGATTTTCCTGCGATCGCGGTTTATCTGACGGATGCAGAGTATACCGGTGAAGAGCTGGATGCAGATACCTGGCGGGCCACACTGCATATTGAGGTGTTTTTACCGGCACAGGTACCGGATTCAGAGCTTGATCAGTGGATGGAAAGCCGGATTTACCCGGCGATGACCGCGATCCCGGCACTGGCAGGACTGATTACCACGATGGTTACGCAGGGCTATGAGTATCGTCGTGATGACGATATGGCGTTATGGAGTTCTGCAGATCTGACTTATTCCATTACATACGAGATGTGAGGACGATATGGCAACACCAAATCCCCTTGAGCCGGTAAAAGGTGCCGGTACCACTCTGTGGGTTTACAACGGCAAGGGTGATGCTTATGCAAACCCGTTGTCAGACGCTGACTGGCAGCGACTGGCTAAGGTGAAGGATCTGACGCCGGGCGAGATGACGGCAGAATCCTACGATGATAACTACCTGGATGATGAAGACGCGGACTGGACCGCGACCGGGCAGGGGCAGAAATCTGCAGGTGATACCAGTTTTACGCTGGCCTGGAAACCGGGAGAGGAAGGTCAGAAAGGGCTTATAGGCTGGTTTGAAAGCGGCGATGTCCGGGCCTATAAAATCCGTTTTCCGAATGGCACGGTGGATGTGTTTCGTGGCTGGGTCAGCAGTATCGGTAAGGCCGTGACGGCGAAAGAAGTGATCACCCGCACGGTGAAAGTCACTAACGTGGGTAAACCTTCTGTAGCGGAAGAACGCAGCAAAATTACGCCGGTCAGTGCGATTAAGGTGACGCCGACATCCGGTACGGTGGCAAAAGGGAAAACAACCACCCTGACCGTTACTGTGGAACCGGAAAATGCAACGGATAAGACATTCAGGGCGATTTCCGCCGATCCATCAAAAGCCACCATTAGCGTGAAAGATATGACGATTACTGTGACGGGGGTTAAGGATGGAAAAGTCAGCATCCCTGTGATTTCCGGTAATGGTCAGTTTGCTGCGGTGGCTGAAATTACCGTTAATAATGTGCCGGGTGGCTAAAGAGCTGAGAGATAAGCGATGTTCCTGAAAACAGAACAATTTGAATATAACGGTGTATCCGTCACGCTTTCTGAGCTGTCTGCGCTGCAGCGTATTGAGCATCTTGCCCTCCTGAAACGGCGGGCAGAAGAGGCTGAAGCCAGCGGCAACCTGCAGGTGAGTGTGGAAGATCTTGTCAGAACCGGCGCGTTTCTGGTGGCGATGTCCCTGTGGCATAACCATCCACAGAAAACGCAGTCACCGTCAATGAATGAGGCCGTGATGAAGATAGAGCAGGAAGTGCTCACCACCTGGCCTGCTGATGCCATTGCCCGGGCGGAAGACGTGGTGTTGCGTCTGTCCGGGATGATCGAAGCTGTTCGTCCGGATACTGATATTACTGAAGTGGCGAAAAATAACACGCTGACTGATGATGATTTTTCTGCGGGAAAGTCTTCGACGGTGAGCTGAACTTTGCCCTCAGACTGGCGCGTGAGATGGGGAGACCCGACTGGCGCGCCATGCTTGCCGGGATGACATCCACCGAATATGCCGACTGGCACCGTTTTTACCGCACGCATTATTTTCAGGATACCCAGCTGGATATGCATTTTTCCGGGCTGACGTACGCTGTACTCAGCCTGTTTTTTTGCGATCCGGATATGCATCCCTCTGATTTCAGTCTGCTTGTCCCCCGGCATGAGGAAGAGCAGGTGGAGAGGCCGGATGAGGACAAAATGCTGATGCAGAAAGCGGCAGGACTTGCCGGAGGCGTCCGGTTCGGTGGGGACGGAGGGGGCGATATTTTATCGTCTGCGGATGTGGCGGATGTCATGGTGGATGATGCCGCATTAATGATGGCTTCAGCGGGGATTCCGGGAGGTGTGAGATATGTCCCAGCCGGTTGGTGATCTTGTTATTGACCTGAGTCTGGATGCGGTCCGTTTCGATGAGCAGATGAGCCGGGTAAGGCGTCATTTTTCAGGTCTGGATACCGACGCCAGAAAAACCGCCAGTGCTGTTGAACAGGGCCTGAGCCGCCAGGCGCTGGCTGCACAAAAAGCCGGGATTTCCGTCGGGCAGTATAAAGCGGCCATGCGAACCCTGCCCGCACAGTTTACGGATATCGCCACGCAGCTTGCCGGTGGTCAGAATCCCTGGCTGATCCTGCTGCAACAGGGCGGTCAGGTGAAGGACTCCTTCGGCGGGATGATCCCCATGTTCAGGGGGCTTGCCGGTGCGATCACCCTGCCGATGGTCGGGGCCACCTCGCTGGCGGTGGCGACCGGTGCGCTGGCGTATGCCTGGTATCAGGGCAACTCAACCCTGTCCGATTTCAACAAAACGCTGGTCCTTTCCGGCAATCAGGCGGGACTGACGGCAGATCGTATGCTGGTCCTGTCCAGAGCCGGGCAGGCGGCAGGGCTGACGTTTAACCAGACCAGCGAGTCACTCAGTGCGCTGGTTAAGGCGGGGGTAAGCGGTGAGGCTCAGATTGCGTCCATCAGCCAGAGTGTGGCGCGTTTCTCCTCTGCATCCGGCGTGGAGGTGGACAAGGTCGCTGAAGCCTTCGGGAAGCTGACCACAGACCCGACGTCAGGGCTGACAGCGATGGCACGCCAGTTCCATAACGTGACGGCGGAGCAGATTGCGTATGTTGCTCAGTTGCAGCGTTCCGGCGATGAAACCGGGGCATTGCAGGCGGCGAACGAGGCCGCAACGAAAGGGTTTGATGACCAGACCCGCCGCCTGAAAGAGAACATGGGCACGCTGGAGACCTGGGCAGACAGGACAGCGCGGGCCTTCAAATCCATGTGGGATGCGGTGCTGGATATTGGTCGTCCTGATACCGCGCAGGAGATGCTGATTAAGGCAGAGGCTGCGTTTAAGAAAGCAGACGACATCTGGAATCTGCGCAAGGATGATTATTTTGTTAACGATGAAGCGCGGGCGCGTTACTGGGATGATCGTGAAAAGGCCCGTCTTGCGCTTGAAGCCGCCCGAAAGAAGGCTGAGCAGCAGACTCAACAGGACAAAAATGCGCAGCAGCAGAGCGATACCGAAGCGTCACGGCTGAAATATACCGAAGAGGCGCAGAAGGCTTACGAACGGCTGCAGACGCCGCTGGAGAAATATACCGCCCGTCAGGAAGAACTGAACAAGGCACTGAAAGACGGGAAAATCCTGCAGGCGGATTACAACACGCTGATGGCGGCGGCGAAAAAGGATTATGAAGCGACGCTGAAAAAGCCGAAACAGTCCGGCGTGAAGGTGTCTGCGGGCGATCGTCAGGAAGACAGTGCTCATGCTGCCCTGCTGACGCTTCAGGCAGAACTCCGGACGCTGGAGAAGCATGCCGGAGCGAATGAGAAAATCAGCCAGCAGCGCCGGGATTTGTGGAAGGCGGAGAGTCAGTTCGCGGTACTGGAGGAGGCGGCGCAACGTCGCCAGCTGTCTGCACAGGAGAAATCCCTGCTGGCGCATAAAGATGAGACGCTGGAGTACAAACGCCAGCTGGCTGCACTTGGCGACAAGGTTACGTATCAGGAGCGCCTGAACGCGCTGGCGCAGCAGGCGGATAAATTCGCACAGCAGCAACGGGCAAAACGGGCCGCCATTGATGCGAAAAGCCGGGGGCTGACTGACCGGCAGGCAGAACGGGAAGCCACGGAACAGCGCCTGAAGGAACAGTATGGCGATAATCCGCTGGCGCTGAATAACGTCATGTCAGAGCAGAAAAAGACCTGGGCGGCTGAAGACCAGCTTCGCGGGAGCTGGATGGCAGGCCTGAAGTCCGGCTGGAGTGAGTGGGAAGAGAGCGCCACGGACAGTATGTCGCAGGTTAAAAGTGCAGCCGCGCAGACCTTTGATGGTATTGCACAGAATATGGCGGCGATGCTGACCGGCAGTGAGCAGAACTGGCGCAGCTTCACCCGTTCCGTGCTGTCCATGATGACAGAAATTCTGCTTAAGCAGGCAATGGTGGGGATTGTCGGGAGTATCGGCAGCGCCATTGGCGGTGCTGCCAGTGGTGGAGCATCCGCGTCAGGCGGTACAGCCATTCAGGCCGCTGCGGCGAAATTCCATTTTGCGACCGGAGGATTTACGGGAACCGGCGGCAAATATGAGCCAGCGGGGATTGTTCACCGTGGTGAATTTGTCTTCACGAAGGAGGCAACCAGCCGGATTGGTGTCGGCAATCTGTACCGCCTGATGCGGGGCTATGCGGAAGGTGGTTATGTCGGCGGTGCCGGAAGTCCGGCGCAGATGCGGCGGGCCGAAGGCATTAATTTTAATCAGAACAATCACGTGGTGATTCAGAACGACGGCCCCAACGGGCGGGCAGGGCCGCAGCTGATGAAAGCGGTGTATGAGATGGCCCGTAAAGGTGCGCAGGATGAGCTCCGGCTGCAGTTGCGTGATGGCGGTCTGTTATCGGGGAGCGGGCGATGAAAACATTTCGCTGGAAAGTGAAGCCGGATATGGAGGTGAACTCGCAGCCATCGGTGCGTGAAGTGCGTTTTGGTGACGGGTACTCACAGCGTATGGCGGCAGGGCTGAATGCTGACCTGAAAACATACAGGGTGACGCTTTCCGTGACCCGGGAGGAGGCCCGGCATCTGGAAGCGTTCCTGGCAGAGCACGGTGGCTGGAAGGCATTTTTGTGGAAGCCACCCTATGCATACCGGCAGATAAAGGTGACCTGTGCCGGGTGGTCTGCGCGGGTCGGGATGTTGCGCGTTGAGTTCAGCGCGGAGTTTAAGCAGGTGGTGAACTGATGCAGGATATTCGCGAAGAAAGTCTGAACGAGTCGGTTAAGTCAGAGCAGTCACCGCGGGTGGTACTCTGGGAAATCGACCTGACGGTACAGGGTGGTGACTGTCTCTTATACACATCTGACGCTGCCGACGACTAGTCGAG
>ENA-OYAK01000310-OYAK01000310.1-human-gut-metagenome-genome-assembly--contig:-NODE-310-length-10397-cov-3.250919_pt1 | contig 10397 bp, 8 predicted proteins | sample MGYA00244518_ERZ652821 | MGnify/ENA primary metagenome ERZ652821 (study PRJEB26926, sample SAMN06164597) | human gut metagenome | biome: ENVO:00009003; feature: ENVO:2100002; material: ENVO:00002003...
CTGGAAGATGGCGTGCGTACCAACAATCATCTGCACCTGACCGCTGGCGATGGCTTCCTGCTGAGACAGTCGCGCTTTGCCTTTCTGCTTACCGGCGAGCCAGCCCACTTCGATACCGAGCGGTTCAAACCAGTTGCGGAAGTTATTGGCGTGCTGTTCGGCGAGTAATTCGGTTGGTGCCATCAATGCCACCTGTTTGCCGTGGGCAATCGCACGCAGGGCGGCGAGGGCGGCGACCAGCGTTTTACCGGAACCTACATCGCCCTGTACCAGACGCATCATCGGCACATCCAGCGCCATATCGCGCTCGATCTCCGCCACTACGCGTGCCTGTGCGCCCGTTGGCTTGAACGGTAAGGCGGCGAGGAGTTTATTTTTCAGCGTGTCATTGGCGCTCAGCGGCTGGGCATGAAAACGCTGTGCTCCGGCACGTAAGGCTAACATGCTGAGGTTGTGCGCCAGCAGTTCTTCCAGAATCAGACGACGTTGCGCCGGATGCTGCCCGGTTTCCAGATCGCTAAGCTGTAGCGTCGGTGGCGGGCGGTGCAAAGTGCGCAACGCTTCCGGTAGCGTCATCATTCCTTGTGACAGTTCCGGCGGCAGGAGTTCTTCAATGGCGCAGGTGTCGAGCAGATCCAGCGCCTGGTCGGTTAATTTACGCAGCGTGGCCTGCTTTACGCCTTCCGTTGTTGGATAAACCGGCGTGAGCGTTTCCTGTAATTCTGGCGTGCTGAGATCGCCCTGCACGCGGTATTCCGGGTGGATCATCTCCGCACCATATTTACCGCGCTTTGCTTCGCCATAAGCCAGTACACGGCGGCCCGTCGCCAGGCTATTTTTCATTGCCGCGCTGAAATTGAAAAAGCGCATGGTGAGGATGCCGGAACCGTCGCTGATCTGGCAGGTCATCATCCGCCGACCGCCGAAGGAGATATTGCAGTTCAGCACTTCGCCTTCCACCGTGGCATAAACGCCCGGCAGTAGTTCTCCGATGGGGTAGAGATGGGTGCGATCTTCGTAGCGCAGGGGAAGGTGTAAGAGTAGGTCCTGCACGGTATGCAGGTTGATTTTCGCCAGTTTGTTACTAAGTGCTGCGCCAACGCCCGTTAGGGAACTGAGTGGGACAGCATCTAACAGGCGACCTTTCATGGCACTTACCCTGCAGCCTGCATAGTAGCCCACCAGTCGGCATCAGCTTCGATCTCGCCTTGCTGATTGACGTGGGGATAAGGCAGGCCTTTGCGTTTTGCGACTTTCGCCAGCACCGGATAGCCGCCTTCAAACAACAGGCGTTGTTGCTCTGCTTCCGGCAACATGCTGTTTTCACGCAGGTACATGCCTGCATTTTGCCGCTGACGCTGGGCTTCGTAAAGAATGAGGGCTGAGGCAACGGAAACATTCAGCGACTGCACCATGCCGATCATCGGAATGATGATGTCCTGATCCGCCAGGGCCAATGCTTCCTGCGTGATGCCCGTTTTCTCCTGTCCCATCAAAATGCAGGTCGGGCGAGTGTAATCAATTTCGCGGAAATCGACAGCGTTATCAGAAAGATGGGTTGCCAGAATCTGCATGCCCTGGCCTTTCAGATGAGCGACGGCATCGCCAATGGTGCGGTGTGTTTTCACCTGTACCCAGCTGTTACTACCCGCCGCTGCCGAAGCCATGGTGCGCATGCGGCTACCAGGCCAGACGGCGTGAACTTCATGTACGCCAACGGCATCTGCGGTACGAATAATCGCAGAAACGTTATGAGGTTTGTGGACCTGCTCCATGCAGACGGTCAGATCAGGCTGCCGCCTGGCGAGCATTTCGCAGATGCGTGCATAACGTGTTGGGTTCATAAAACATTAATTTCGGTTTCGGGTGACTTTAATCACGTCTGGCATCACGCGGATTTTGCGCATGATATTCGCCAGATGCACACGGTCACGAGCGGTCAGACGAATAAAGGCGCTGTAGACGCGACCATCTTTCTCTTCCGTATTCAAACTTTGAATATTCGAAGTCGTGGTGTTAATTGCCGCCGTCAGGTTTGCCAGCGCACCCTGATGATTGAACATCTCCACCTTGATTTCGGTGATGAACTCCTGCGCCGTCTCTTTATCCCATTCCACAGCCATAAACTTCTCTGGCTCTTTCTGGTAGCCACGGATATTACGGCAGGATTCATGGTGGATCACCAGACCTTTACCGGGGCTGACGTGGGCGATAATCGGGTCGCCAGGAATAGGGCGGCAGCATTTCGCAAAGGTGATCAGCACGCCATCGGCACCTTTAATGGGCAGATGTCCGTGGCTTTGGGTTGCCGGTGGAATGGAGGCGTCCCCATGTTGCAGATTTTTCGCGACCACCACGCTCATTGCGTTACCAAGTCCGATTTCTGCCAGCAGATCGTCAAGCGTTGCCAGCTTCATGCGATCCAGCTCGCGCTGAATATTTTCCTGCGGGATTTCATTCAGCTTACGGCTACCACCCAAAGCATGGTTGAGCAGACGACGGCCCAGGCTTACAGAATCATCACGCTTGAGGTTTTTCAGCAACTGACGAATTTTGGCGCGCGCTTTTGAGCTAACGACAAAGTTCAGCCACGCGGCATTCGGGCGAGCGCCCGGTGCGGTAATGATTTCAACGGTTTGACCGCTGGTAAGCGGCTGCGACAGCGGGTAAGGCTGGCGGTCAACGCGTGCGCCCACGCAGGCATGACCGATATCGGTATGCACTGCATAAGCGAAGTCGACGGGCGTTGCACCGGCAGGCAGCTCGACAATGCGCCCTTCCGGTGTGAAAACGTAAATCTCATCCGGGAAGAGATCGGATTTAACGCTCTCGATAAATTCAAACGAACTACCGGCGCTCTGTTGCAGCTCCAGCAGGCTTTGCATCCAGCGCTGGGCGCGGATTTGCGCGGTGGTGCTGGTTTCGCCGTGCTCTTTATAAGCCCAGTGCGCGGCAACACCCATCTCCGCCATCTGATCCATATCTTCGGTACGGATCTGGACCTCAACCGGCACACCGTGCGGGCCGATCATCGAGGTGTGCAAAGACTGATAGCCGTTCGCTTTTGGAATGGCGATATAGTCTTTCACGCGGCCCGGACGCGGCTTGTACAGGCTGTGCATCTGGCCCAGCACGCGATAACAGGTGTCAGAATCATTGACGATCACGCGGAAAGCGTAGATGTCCATGATTGAGTGAAAACGCTGCTCTTTGAGCACCATTTTGCAGTAAATCGAATAAAGATGCTTTTCGCGACCACTGACGCGGCACGGAATCCCCGCTTCCTGCAAACGCCCTTCGATTTCCGAGAGGATTTTTTGGATCATCTCTTTACGGTTGCCGCGCGCGGCTTTCACCACTTCTTTGATTACGCGATAACGGTTGGGATACAGCGCCTCAAAACCCAGCTCTTCGAGTTCGGTTTTAATGTGGTGGATACCTAAACGGTGCGCCAGCGGGCTGTAAATTTCGAGAGTTTCACGGGCGATGCGGCGACGTTTGTCCGGGCGAAGTGAGCCCAGCGTGCGCATGTTGTGGGTACGGTCGGCAAGTTTGATGAGGATGACGCGGATATCCTGCACCATCGCCATAATCATCTTGCGAAAGTTTTCGGCCTGCGCCTCTTTCTTATCGCGGAACTTGAGTTTATCAAGTTTCGACACCCCCTCTACCAGCTCGGCGACGCTTTTACCAAAAAGCTGTTCCATATCCTGGTAGGTGGCGGGAGTATCTTCAATCACGTCATGCAGCAGCGCCGCCATCAGCGTTTCATAGTCGAGTTTCATCTCGGCCAGAATGCAGGCAACCGCTACCGGGTGCGTGATATAGGGTTCACCGCTTGAACGTGTTTGCCCCTCGTGAGCATCACGTGCAACGAGATACGCCTGCCGCAGACGCTTGATTTGGTCTTCCGGCAGGTAGGTTTGAATCAGTTGATTCAGGCTTTCAAACAGATACAAGGGCGACCCGCTTTGTGATTAACGACGACCTTCAGCAATAGCGGTAACGGCTTGTAATTCAGCGGCTTCCTGCTCTTGCTGTTCCTGGCGTTCGCGAACGTCGAGGATCTGGTTGTTGATCAGACCTTCTTCGATTTCGCGCAGCGCGATTACAGTGGTTTTATCGTTTTCTTCCGGTACCAGCGGATCCTTTCCGCCTACCTGCATCTGACGAGCGCGACGCGCGGCGACCAGTACCAGGTCAAAACGGTTACCAATTTTCTCTACAGCGTCCTGAACAGTTACGCGTGCCATACTTAAAAAGCTCCACAGGTGAAGAAATGACTGGGCATGATACTGAAATCAGGTTCAGTCTGCCAACAATTTGCTGATTAAAGCGTCATGACGCTGCTTTTGGCGGCTCATGCGCAGACGTTCGGCGCGAATAATGGTCTTCAAATCGGTCAACGCGGTATCGAAGTCATCATTCACAATCAGATAATCATATTCGGCGTAATGGCTCATTTCTGCAACAGCTTGCGCCATACGCTTTGCAATGACCTCTTCGCTGTCCTGACCGCGACCGCGTAGACGGCGGTCCAGTTCAATTTTGGACGGCGGTAAAATAAAGATACTCCGCGCGTGCGGCATCTTCTGGCGAATTTGCTGCGCGCCCTGCCAGTCGATATCGAGAAAAACATCGACACCGGTCGCCAGTACTTGCTCAATGGCCTCACGCGAAGTGCCATAGTAATTACCAAAAACTTCTGCGTGTTCGAGGAACGCATCTCTGCTAATCATTTCTTTAAATTCATCATGATTAACAAAGAAATAATGTTCACCGTGGACTTCACCAGGACGCGGTTGGCGTGTGGTGTGTGAAACAGAAACCTGGGTGTCATACAACGGTTGGGTTTTTAATAAAGCCTGAATCAGGCTGGATTTACCCGCGCCACTGGGGGCAGAAACAATATAAAGCGTGCCTTGAGCCATGAGTATCTTTCGTATGTGATTAGCGAAATAAAGCCTACATACGAGCTTATTATACACGGCGCGGCCATGTGACGTAGCCCTTGCTCACACTTTTTGCGCAAAGTTGTTGCGTTTTGCGTAGCTGTTTCCGCATTTGCCTGTGATTTACTGCAATAAAGACGATTCTCAGGAAGCGTCCTCGCAGACTCCGTTTTTGCCACTCGGCTTTGCTTTCATCACGTTGTATATCTGCCTGACTACCTACAGCGGAGGTGATGATGAAAGTATGGATGGCGATATTAATAAGTATCTTGTGCTGGCAATCATCTGTGTGGGCGGTCTGTCCGGCCTGGTCGCCAGCCAGAGCACAGGAAGAAATTTCCCGCCTGCAACAGCAAATAAAACAGTGGGACGATGACTACTGGAAGGAAGGAAAAAGTGAGGTGGAAGACGGTGTTTACGATCAGTTAAGCGCCCGTCTTACGCAGTGGCAACGCTGCTTTGTGAGCGAGCCCCGCGACGTGATGATGCCGCCTTTAAATGGTGCGGTTATGCATCCGGTTGCCCATACGGGTGTACGCAAAATGGCGGATAAAAACGCATTAAGTCTGTGGATGCGAGAACGTAGCGATCTTTGGGTGCAGCCAAAAGTTGATGGCGTTGCGGTAACCCTGGTTTATCGGGACGGGAAACTGAACAAAGCAATCAGTCGCGGTAATGGCCTGAAAGGCGAGGACTGGACGCAGAAAGTTAGCTTAATTTCCGCTGTGCCGCAAACCGTTAGCGGGCCTTTAGCCAACAGTACGCTTCAGGGGGAAATATTTCTCCAGCGCGAGGGGCATATCCAACAACAAATGGGGGGAATAAATGCCCGCGCAAAAGTTGCTGGCTTGATGATGCGCCAGGACGATAGCGACACGCTGAATTCTCTGGGCGTTTTTGTCTGGGCATGGCCGGATGGACCGCAGTTAATGACCGATCGTTTAAAGGAGCTGGCTACCGCAGGTTTTACTCTAACGCAGACGTATACCCGTGCGGTGAAAAATGCTGATGAAGTTGCGCGCGTACGCAATGAGTGGTGGAAAGCGAAATTACCCTTCGTCACCGATGGCGTGGTTGTGCGAGGGGCGAAAGAACCCGAATCCCGCCATTGGCTACCAGGCCAGGCAGAATGGCTGGTGGCCTGGAAATATCAACCTGTAGCTCAGGTTGCCGAAGTGAAGGCAATTCAGTTTGCGGTGGGTAAGAGCGGTAAAATATCGGTGGTTGCGTCACTCGCACCTGTCATGCTGGATGATAAAAAAGTCCAGCGGGTGAATATTGGTTCCGTCAGGCGCTGGCAGGAGTGGGATATTGCGCCTGGTGATCAGATCCTCGTCAGCCTTGCCGGTCAGGGTATTTCTCGCATTGATGATGTGGTCTGGCGCGGTGCAGAACGTACAAAACCGACACCACCAGAAAACCGCTTTAACTCGTTGACCTGCTACTTTGCTTCTGATGTTTGTCAGGAACAGTTCATTTCACGCTTAGTCTGGCTGGGGTCAAAACAGGTTCTGGGGCTGGATGGCATTGGTGAGGCCGGCTGGCGCGCGCTGCATCAGACTCATCGCTTTGAGCATATCTTTTCCTGGCTTTTATTAACGCCAGAGCAATTACAGAACACGCCGGGGATCGCGAAAAGTAAAAGTGCGCAGCTATGGCATCGGTTTAATCTGGCTCGTAAGCAGCCTTTTACTCGCTGGGTGATGGCAATGGGAATACCGCTAACCCGGGCGGCGCTTAATGCCAGTGATGAACGGTCCTGGTCGCAACTTTTATTTAGCACGGAGCAGTTCTGGCAGCAGCTGCCGGGGACTGGATCGGGGCGCGCCAGACAGGTTATTGAATGGAAGGAAAATGCGCAAATCAAGAAGCTGGGCAGTTGGCTGGCTGCCCAGCAGATCACAGGTTTTGAACCTTAGTGTCCTTCGTGGCTGTAGTAAAAGACCGGTAATCCCAGCTTAAGGCGTAGCGCCAGTAAGCGGGCAAAAAAGCCGAATACCAGGGTGGAGATAATTACCACATCATGGTTAGAAACATAGTGTTGCAGCGCGATGTACAGCACGGCGGAGGCAAATGAGACACCGGCATACAACTCTTTCTGGAATACCAGTGGGATACGTTTACAGAACATATCGCGCAAAACGCCGCCAAACACGCCGGTGGTTACCGCCGCGACAACGGCAATAATTGGGCCGTGCCCCATATCCAGTGCAACCTGTGCGCCGATGATAGAAAAGACCACCAGTCCAAGCGCATCGAGCACCAGAAACACTTTGCGCAGGTAAGGCATTACAGGAGCAACGATAGTGGTGAGTACTGCGGCGGTAGCGACGATAATCACATATTCCGGGTGTTTGACCCAGCCGAGCGGATAGTGGCCCAGCAGAATATCGCGCACTGACCCTCCGCCAATTGCGGTGGCGGTCGCAATAATAATTACGCCAAATGTATCCATGCGGCGTCGCCCGGCCGCCAGAGCCCCCGTCATGGCTTCGGCAGTAATGCCAACCAAATACAAAATGTGTAACAGCATGGTTCTCTCCCTAAAAATCTGTCTGGCAGGGTAGCGATTTGTGCGTATTGTCACGATTGAGATTTTTTAAGGTGAGAGGAAATTGATAACTTGTAGTTATGTGAAATCGCTATTTTCTGTAGCATAGATGCATTCTTCTGACTTCTTGTCTGAGAAAATGCATAAGAAAAAATAGGTTAAAATTGAGGGGTGGAAAAGAAAGGTGCAATGTTTAGCCATTGTGTTCACCGCACCTGGACTTTGGCTTACGCATCGGGTATCTCAATCAACAAAAAGAGTTTTTAGTTTCTGCTATTTCTTCTCTGTAATTTTTACACTGTTTTCCAACTGCTTGATGCTGACCTGCGGGGTCGGCAACTCCTCAGGCATGGTTCCGCCAAGTTCCTGAATGGTTTGCCTCACCTTGCTACCCACATCAAAGTGTGTGGTATTAGCTTGCTGTTTTGAATTCACGCCATCCCGCTTGAGTTTTTCTTCTGTTTGGGTAGCTCGAAAGAGATTAGCCGCCAGTTCTGTTGAACCCATATGATCCAGGATCTTCTGACTCTTTTTCAGCCCCTTCAGTTGGTGGATGGCTTTCTGATCTAATCCACCATACAGCCCCTGGTAACCATGATTCTGAAATATGGCGAAATCAGTAGCTGTCGCTACCCCAGCTTGCTGTGCTGCCTCAACCAATTGTTTGTTATGTTCTTTCAACTCATTTCTCAGAAACAGACGCTTTTCGTCTTCACGAAGTTGCTTAAATGCTTCATCGTCAGCAAGCTCCTGCCGTCGGGTCTGGATAGCAAAATAAGTCTGCCCTGCCGCAATGACCGGTTTCGCAGGGTCGCCGTTTTGTACTACCAGGTAACAGGCATAGCGGGAGAGATGAACATCTTCAAGTTCTCGTTGAGCCCCTGAACCTAATACAACCATTTTGGTGGTTTCAACGAAATGGTCAGATGCAGCTTGATTGCTGGCTTCGCACGCTTGAGTCGCGCGGGCCAGTACCTTTTGAAAATTGCGCCAGTCCCGATAATCCAGTAACGGTGCCAATTCTCTAGCTGACCAAAATTCTTGCCCTTCAGTGCCATAATGCCGTATTTCTTCAAAAGGTTGATGATGTTCGTTCATTGCCCACTCCATGTGATATCGATTGCAAAGAAAGTAAATCTGTAACTGTATTTATATACAGTTGTGAGTATCTCACGTTCTCAGTGTGCTGGGCAAAAAAACATCGCAAAATCTGGAGCAGGCACGCAAAACAGAATTGAAGTTGCGGGGAAGAAAAATGCCGCTCTGTTTGAGTGGGCGGCATTTGTGAAGGCTGAAAAGTAAGAATTGGCGTTACGAGTTATTCTTGAATCTGTTTATTGAGTAGGTTGATTAAAGCTGCGTGGTTGCTGGTTTTTTTGTAATGCGTTTTTTCATTAGGTACACCCTTGTGTACACCGTAAAGTGATGTGCTTAAAGGCTGCGTCTATTTTTTATCCAGCTTCTTGGCGGCAGATTCTAATTGTTTGATGCTTTTTTCCGGTGCGGGCAGATTCTCTGGCATTGTCCCGCCTAGCTCCTGGATTGTTTGCCTAACTTTCCGGCCGACCTCGAAGTGAGTTTCATTAGCTTTTTGCTTCGATTTAACATTATCTCTGCGGAGCTTTTCTTCTGTCTGAGTCGCTCGGAACAGGTTGGCTGCCAATTCGGTAGAACCCATGTGATCGAGTATCTTTTGGCTCTTTTTAAGACCTTTTCGCTGATGGATAGCCTTTTGGTCTAACCCGCCATAAAGCCCCTTGTATCCGTGATTCTGGAAGATTGCAAAGTCCAATGTTGTTTCAACACCAGCTTGCTGTGCTGCCTCAACAAGTTGCTTGTTGTGTTCCTTTAACTCGTTTCGGAGAAAAAGGCGCTTTTGATCCTCGCGGAGTCGCTTGAATGTTTCATCGTCAGCTAGTTCTTGCCGTCTGGTCTGTATTGCAAAATATGTTTGCCCAGCAGCAATAACTGGCTTGCTAGGATCGCCGTTCTGCACAACTAGATAGCAGGCATATCTGGACAAATGAACATCTTCCAACTCTCGTTGGGCACCAGACCCTAGAACAACCATTTTGGTGGTATCAACGAAATGGTCTGAAACCTCTTGGTTGCTGGTTTCACACGCCTGAGCTGCTCGTGATAGAACGTTTTGAAAGTTTCGCCAATCTCGATAATCCAGTAGTGGTGCCAAATCTCTTGCTGACCAATATTCCTGCCCTTCGCTTCCATATTGTCGTAAGTCTTCAAATGGTTGATGGTGCTCGTTCATTGCTCACTCCATGTATTGGCTTGATGTTCAAGTGTGGTGACTTTTACTGGCGCTACTGCTAGCGGAGAGACTCAATATCTCACATCCTGATTAATGTATGATAGAGGTATCCCACAATAAGGAACCAGCCAGCCATGAGAATGACCAACCGCAAAAAAGAGATACTCAGCTACTTTGAGCCGGATAACCTCGAATGGGTGACAGGTGAGATTGGTGCGCCGCCGTTCGATGTATCGGGCGTGGCCTACCTGCTTCACGGCATGGTGTCGTTCGATAATCGCCACCAGCTCGAATCAACCCGGCGCACGCTGGAAAACATGGTTGCTGGTGGACTGCTTGAGCGGGTGACAGTGTATAAATCGCGCCAGATACGGCGCGGCGGTGAGACTAACGCAACGGTCGTGCGCTACGGTTTACCCGGTCAGTGCGCTGTTATGCGCGATACTGGCGGCGCTGATAACGCAATATCAGGTGAATACATGCGGGTCAGTTAATAGCCTGCAATCTGTCGTTGATGCGGCTCAGGTCGTAAATCCGGCGTTCAATATCCAGCATCAGGAAATTGTGGATCTCGGCCTGCTCAGGATTATCAGCTGTCTCTTATACACATCTCCGAGCCCACGAG